>Ga0194123_10003136_pt1 | contig 20258 bp, 7 predicted proteins | sample TA2MahsurfametaG_5_FD_155479 | JGI IMG/M metagenome (GOLD analysis project Ga0194123, IMG submission 155479) | Freshwater microbial communities from Lake Tanganyika, Tanzania - TA2015023 Mahale A surface | ecosystem: Environmental > Aquatic > Freshwater > Lake | place: Tanzania: Lake Tanganyika... | reverse complement strand
TCTATAATCAGGGTATGCCATTTCTCTAACTTTGGGGTCTTGCATGTTCAACTTATTAACTGGGTAATCTACAGCTGGTATTGGAACATTATCCGAAACAGATGTTCTAGATGATCGACCTCTTTCTATGTATGGGCGTTCTTTGTTTTGCATACCATCAATAATAAACTGAATTGCTGATTGTCTTTCAAAATCTCTACTTTCTTCAAGCAACCTTACTGGGAGTGCGTAAGGGGAATTATTAATGGGTAGACCTATAACACCGAGTCCATATGTTTCGGGAATATCCAATAATTTGTTAATAAATGATGAGATAACATTAGAACCAATACCTATACCTCCGGTTCCAAGCTGCATAATGCTTGCATTCAAACCTTGTTGAAAACCTAACCTTTTATTTTGTGGTCCAGTAAGATTTAAAGCTCCAGCAACTAAAGAAATAATACCTTCAAACACAGGACTAAAAGATCCAAACATAGGTAATCTTGTAATATATCTTACAATGTACTTCCAAGGATCTTCTTCGATTTCAGTTATAATATCTTCCATATCCCGACCCTTCATCCACTCTCTCATTAAAGTCCAACTCAGTTCCCATGTTCCTAGTGCAATAACAGAACCAATAGCAAATTTAGTTACCCCTGTTTCCGGAATACTGAGCATTCTATCGTCAAACCACGTTCTCATGTAGTTTGTTAGTTTATGCAGCCACCGGAAAGTAGAACTTCTTTCCATATCCCCTATGACTTGATTTAAACCATACTCAGAAGTAACGCTTCTCTTTCTTATCAAACGTTCAATCCCAGTGCCAAATGCATTAATTGTTCTTTGAAATAACTTGGGGTCTACTGGTGGGTTATTCATTTCTGACAGTTCAATATGGGCTAGTGTAAGATCCCTGAAGTCAATTATGTTATTTACAGCTTTAATGTGGTTTAAACCCCATACCAAGGCTTCTAACGATTCGACCGTATCTAGACCACACCTAGTACAAGCAAGGGCTAAACGAGGGTTTAAACCGGCTTGGCGAGCTAATGCTTTGTGCTTCTTCCACAACAATCTTTCAGACGAAACATTATACTTAGAATCGGCTAATAAGACAGACATTTCTTCCCTGGCATTTTCACGCAACTGCAAAAACTTTTTTAACTTGCCAGAATAAATTTGTTCTCTAACCATTCTGATAAATCTACCCTTGGCATAAAACCTAGTTAAATTAGTGTTATCATTAATACCACTAGAAATAACTGCTATTTGTCCTAGTTTTTTACTCTTGTTTGCCAACCAAGCTAATTTACTTTCATCGTCTGGTTCTAAGTCTAATATACGTCTGTAGATATCATCAGTAGAATCAAAATCAATATCAGCAAAACCATCACTGAAGTGAGATGAGTGGGTAGCTGAAAAATCTTCAAAAGAGGTCATTAAATCAGAAACATCATTTTTAACAGAAGAATCATTTCTATCCCAAACTTTTAACAGATTTAACAACCCTTTAAATGGACCCATAACTAAACTAGATCCTTTGGTTTGTAATGAACTTGCAATCAGTTCTCCTGTTAATTCAGGAGATTGCGCTAGACCCCAAGCAGGACCACTGAGCATATTTACCAAATCACCCGCCATTTCTGCTGGGTAAGATGAATATCCATATTCTGTTCTGTTTCTTGAAGCCGTGCCGTTCCATATAGCAGCTTGCCACAATAACCTAGTAAATCCTAATTCGGCATCTTTTTTTCTTTTTTTCTTGTCCTTTATACTCTCGTGTTCATCAATGAATTTTAGTACTCTTTCTTCCAACCCTTCAAACAACCTAGCTAGGCGCAACCCAGTTTGCCCAGCAAGCTGATCAATTGTTTCTTGCACTTTTAAATTAAACAAACGATTTCTTGCAAAGTTTTGAAATGCTGCATGTAGGTCGGTTCGGGTTATTTCAAATAAGTCTTGGTTAGATAAAACTTCTTCTATTGAAAAGTTTCTTACAGAAGTCATGTAAAAATCATTATCATCTAAATCAATAACTGGTCTACCATCTTTTGTCATTGAACGTGCTTTTGTATATTTACCAACCTTTGCTTTAAAGTCTAACAAGTCTTTTATTTCTTTCTCAATAAGAGATTGACCACCTAATTCTTTTTTCCATTCTGGTAAAACATGTACCATACTGCCACTAATTGTTTCTCTATATTTTACTTGGTCAGCTTCAGATAGATCCTCTAGTTTTTTAGGAATTCTATATACAGAAGCAGATGTTTTATTTGGTTCTTCAACCAGAAAGTAATCTTTACCTGGTTTTCCTAATTCTGTTGACATTTCAATTTTTGATAAATCTTTATATCCGCTGATTTCAACTCTATGCACAAACAAGTTTTCTAAAGTTTTTTTATCCAAAGGTATAGATGAACTAAGTTTAAACTTTTTATTCTTTCCAAACAAAGTGCTTGGTTGAGTCTCTAGGTTTAAAATACCCATTACTATTAAAGTGTGTACATCTAAAACATCATCCTTTAATTTGGATGCTGTTCTGGTAAGAACTAAACTATCAATTAATTTTTTAAAAAGTTCTGGATCTTCTTTTTTTTCTCTTACTTTATCAACTTTAATCTGAATTGGTAAGTATACATCAGCATCAACAGGATTACCATTCTTATCAATTACAGCTCTCCACTCTGTTTTTTCTTCTAACCCCAAAATTTCTTTGTTAATATATAGAAGTTGTCTTCTATACTCACTAAAAATTTTTTCCAAGGTTGTGTAATCTTTATCAAAACCAAGTACATCTTTTAGTTCTTTAGCTGTAGGCGAGGTTTTTTTGGTCCATGTTTGCCATTGCAGTCTTAACAAAGCTGACCGTTGTTCCTTATTTAAACCAAGATCCTTAGCTTCGGCCTGTAATAATCTGTGTACCTTAGTCAGATTGGAAAGTGTTGAAAAACATTCTTGTAAAGCTCCGTTAAATGATCTGATTGGTTTAGTGTTTGGGGCAACTAAGTGACCAGTCATTGTCCTAGAGTCATCCATTAACGCAGAAAGGAATCTTAAAGTTTCATCTAATGATCTAACTGTTACTCCTTGTAGCTGCGCTCTTTGAATAAAGTTTACAGTACCCGACATAGCAGCTCGCCACCGGTTTCTATTAGATCGTTCATCCCCACCAAATATCCAAGATACCCAATTATTTTGTCTTAATAAATGAGAACAATAGTTTTTTACAACATCTAACATATTGTCTATTAACGCATTCTCAGTTAGTTTTTCTTTTTTTGTTTGTACTTCTTTTTCAACCTTGGGTGGTTCAATTACTGGTTTAGAACTCGGTAAAGGTTTTGGTTCTTCTATTTTTATTGGTTTTTCAGGAGCTTTGATTTCAACAGTCCCATCCATAATTCCCTGAGTTAATTTATCTACAAAACCTAGTTTAATTTTTTTATTTGCAAACACTACGGTTTCATGGGATAGAGGTGAAACAAATTTTTTGGTGGGGGTAGAAACTTTTTGAGCAGCTTCAGTATAAACTTGTTTTAAACTTTTTTGTACACGTAGTTTAATACCGGCACTATCTTCTTGTGCTAAGATTGAATCTACAGCTTTCCAAAAGCGTTGTACAATAAGTTCATCTTGAAACAACTCTCTATTGTAAAACATAATACGAGCGTTGATATCAACCAGCTCTAAAAACAACTCTTTAAATTTATCTGGAATGCTGCCACTTAAAGTTTTTCTATCTTTTTCTGATAAAGATCTTAGATATTTCTTAAGCAAGCCAACAAAAGAACTGACATCTGTGCCGTTATCACGCATTGCTTCGTTGCCTTCAGACATGTGAATAAAGACTCTATCACTTTCTGTAACTACTGGTAGGATAGATGGAATTGTTTTGGGCTGTTTTTCTGTTCTTTGAATTATAGGAACATCTTTATTATTTGGAGCTTTTTGTGTTGGCATAACTTTTGGTTTACCAACCTTAGTAGTAACTTCAGGTTTAGCTGTTTCAGTAACTTCAGGTTTAGCTGTTTCAGTAACTTCAGGTTTAACTGTTTCAGTAACTTCAGGTTTGATTGTTGATCTTGTTATACCACCATAAGACCATTCCGCAGTATCCCATATAAACTTGTAAATAGTTTTACCCTTAGGATTAACAACTCTAACACCTTCAATATTTAATTCTTTCATTAAACTTAAAAATATTTTTACAGCTTCTTTTTCTTGTCGGTCTGCAAATAGTTTTTCAAACCCTTGCAGCAACTCATCAACTTTTCTACCTTGTAACATTTCTTCTGGCAAACTACCCAGCACTCCTTGTATAATTTTTAAATTATAATAAAATTTATTTTTTACCTCACCCTTAGCGTCATCATACTTTTTAAAATCAGCTGTAGTCCAATCAATTTGTTTGGTTGGGGCTGTAGTGATGATTTGTTGTTTTAGTTTTTTAGCAGCTTTTACACCAATCTGTGGATTAACATGGGGCGTTAGTGGGGTTACTTTAGGTGTTGTACCTTCAGGATGAATAACAACAGTAACATCTTCTGCGGCGTTGGGTACAGAAACAATGGGGTCTTCTGTTGGTTTATTTAAGTCAGTTTCATTTACTGTGTCAAACAAAGTTAACTGTTGCTCGCGCTCTTCGGTTTCTCTAATAGCTTCTTGTATTACTTCTTCGCGTGTTGCTGGTTCTGGGTCTGGAACCTTGTCTTTGTTTTTTAGATATTCTTCAATAAAAGTTACTTGTTCAACTTCAGTTAAACCGTCTAGGTCTTTTCCATGCAACTTCTTAAACAACTCTCTAATATTTTTTATGACACGATTTCTGGAATTTTCAATTTCTTTTTCGGTAATAACTCCGATTTTTCTTATAACAGATGGATCAATTGCTTCTTCAAGAATTTCTTTTGTGGATTTGTCTTTTCTAAGTCTTTCCCAAATCCATTTGTCTTTTCGTTCTACTTTTGGTATTCTATTTTTAAAGACTGTCTTACCTTCTGGATCTAATACATTAATTCTTTCAGACCACATAGTATTTCTAGCTGTTCTAGCTAATGGTTCTTTTTCTCTTTCTTCAACTGATGAGATAACAGCTATTGTTCCACTTTCATCCTCAGCAGTAATCACAGAACCAAATACTGCGTTACTTTTATATTCTTTTTCAAACTCACGATATAATTCAGAATATCTTTTTTTTTCTGTTACTAGCCATTGTTCATCTGTTTCGTTTTTTTCTGACCTTAGTTGTTTATCTTCTGGAATGCCTTCGTTTCGTCTATCAATAAACGCTCGCCAATTTTTTCCAGTTAGCCCAGCTCTAGAGCTACCACTAAGTTGTCCCTGAATAGTTTTGTATTGGTTATCAACGGATTTTTGGAATAATTTTTCTAAATCTTCAATTGTTTTAAAAGATTCACTATCTTTAATACCAACTATTTTACCTTGTTCATCTAATATAAATTTTGATTTTTTTATTTTTTCTAGAGTTTCATCAACGGCTATTTCAAAATTATTTCTTCGGATCTTTTTACCAACCAATTTTATTGCTCTATCACTAGCAAACCAAGCATTTACTGTTTCTACAGTAACAGGAGATTCTGGAGTTAGTTCTTCAGTTAATTTCTCAATATCTTTTTTAATGTTTTGTTTTACTACTGGATTTCTTTCTTGCTGAATAGCATTAGCTTTTTTAATTGAGTAATTTCCATCCATGTTTGATTTTACAATTAATCTTTCAGCCTGAATATCTTCTATAATTAACTTAAGTATATCAGTTTGAACTTCGGTTCTATTTTGTTTTGTAGCTTTCTGATCTGGTAAAACTTTCTTATAATAATTATCATAGTCCTTTGCAGTAATTCCAAGAGAAAGTAATTTTCTTTCAAAAGCACTCATAGAAAGATCAGTCCGCATATCAACTTCTTCTTGCAAGGTTGCTATGGGGGTTAGGTCTTTATTCGGTTCTCTTGGCGGTGCATAAAGTTCGCTGCCGCCTTGCGCCTCATCATCCAAGTCTTCCAATAACCGGTTTTTTAATTGTTCTTTTGTTAAATTAAAACGTAGCCACATTGGGCTAAGTTGAGCTAAGGTTGTTTTTCGTCCATCTTCTTTTCTTCCAACATAAGAAGCAAATCCTGCCAAGTCATATGAGTTTGTTTTATCTACATATTCTTGGAATTTTTCTATAGCTTGTTGTAGTTGTTTCTTTGTTGGTTTAAAAAGTAAATTGTTAATTAATAAAGATTTACGTGTAACTAATTTATCATATGCTTTTTTAGCATTACCTTCAGGAGCAACTAAAGTTGCTTCTGTAAGAAATTCTGAAACACTTTTTTTAATACCAAATTTTTCTAGAATTTGTTTAGCTTTTGTAACGTCAACAAAGTATGCTCTATAAGCAGTTACCCCAGATGTTTCGTCTGGAATTTTTACTATTATTTTTTCAACATTTTCTGGTTTATTTTTGTCGTATAATTTTACATCATCCCAGAAGTTTTCTAGTTCATAGTTAAGTTTTGTTTCTTCTGAAATAATATCTATATAAGAATTATTACCTTCTTCATCCCACGCCATTTCTTTACCCACAAATTCATAATTTACTTCAGTTTCTTTAAAGGACCAACCAAATGTATTAACAACATTTTGTTCCCAGATATTACTTATTCCTAGGATTTCAAAAGCTTTATTTGAAAATCGCCTGTCAAAGAACAATTCTTGTACATCAAACTTATAAGCATCGTCAGCTGCTTCATTGTCCCCAGGTGTGCGAGGTGGTGCAAGTAAATCTTTTGATTTAGTGTCAACGCGGGGCTTCTCCACCATTTGTGACTTAAGCCCTGTTTGAATTCTAATTGAAGGAGTTTTTGTTTGTTTTTCTATTATCTTCTTTTTTGCTGTTTGGCGTTTTTGGAAGTAAGATATTGTTTCGTCTAAAGTAGCAAACCTAAATGTGGGTCTTGCTGCTAAATCGTCACCCGCAGTAACTTCACTTAATCCACTGATTTTTTTAGATAATAGTTCAGCAATTTCTTTTTCTTTGCCCACTGGAATAGAAGTTAAGTCTAACTCTCTTGCTTCCTTGTTTCCTAGTGCTGCCATATCTTTTAAGAAGTTAAACACTACTGTGTTAAATACTATTTGATTAGTTTTAAGATTCTCTAAAAAGACTGCGTTAAACCTAGAAACATTATCTGTTGAAAGTCCTTGTATCTTAGTTTGTATAAAAGCATCTACTACTATGTTTAGTTCTATTGTATTACTTACACCCAGTTGTTTAATAAAACCAATAAGAGAGTGCAATTCATTTACATCAAATAAGAATTTTTGTGAAACAAGCGAATCACCCAGTCTTTTGTCTGCTTTCCTAGTTTTAAACCTAGGGTCTTTTTTTATAGTTTTTCCTATTTCTTTTTCAATAGTAGAATTTAGTTTGTCTGCTAGATCTGTAATCTCAACAATGTTTTTCAGTTTTACTTTTTTATTTTTTGCAGCTTCTATAATATCATTTACTACAAGTCTAAAGTACTGGTACTGTGTAAGAATAGGGTCTGCTGATCTTTCTACTGATTCAATTCCCCTTTTAACCGTTTCTAATAAAGTACTGTCGTTATAGACTTTATCTAACTTTAAAGTATCAATAATATTTAGTAAAGATTCTACAACTACTTCAAAAGTTTTTTGCAGTGCTTTTATAATGGCTGGTGATTTAGCCGAAGCATCTTTCATAAAAACTGACAACCTAACCCGATCAAGCATCAGTGTTGCAAATGCTTGGGCGTAAAGCTCATCAGGGTTTGCTGTAAAATATCTCAGTATTGCTTTGTCTTTTACTTTATCTAAACCCAACGCTGCTGCGTGAAAGTCTATTAATGATCTATCAGTTTGTAAAGCTATTTTTTGTACAGTAGCACTGTAGTCAAACAACCCAAAGACATGACCGATTTCATGTAAAAGATTTCCTATGTCATCAGCTTTTGACTCTATGCTAACATCTCCCGTAAGAGCATTAACTTTAGATCGTTTGCCTGCCTCTAATATATTAAGTTCAGAAATTTTTCTAGCCGCTGATGAGTTCCAATTTAGATTTACAGTAGCTGCTAGAATAATTCTGACAGATTCTTTTGAATATCCTAATTTGTTAGAGCTGATTCTTTCAAAGAAATTAGAAATATATTCGGTGTTTCCTTGGGCAAGTTTTAAAAAGTTTACTGGGTTTTGTAATACTTGTAATACTTTCTTTTGCTTTTCGGGTGACAGTCCCAGTTTCTTTCGCTTAGTGGCTGCCAATCTCTTTAGGTTTGTTTTTGGTTCGATACCACCAAAAAGTTTATGGCGAATACTGTCTTGTATGTTTTCAGCATTGTTCTCAATTTCTTGGGTGGTAGATGCTTCAATTTCGTTTTGAACATCTTCAGTAACTTCATCTATTTTTTCTTGCTTAACCGTAGGCGCAGCTTTAGTTACCGGTGGTACAGCTTTAGTTGTCGGTGTTACAGCTTTAGTTGCCGGGGGCACAGCTGCGGTTACTGGCGGTACAACTGTGGTTGCTGGTGGTACAACTGCGGCTGCTGGTGGTACAGCTTCAGTTATTTTCGGTATAACTACCGAATTTTTACTTCTTACAGAATCTTGTACAGAATCAAAAATTGATTGTGCAGTTTTTTTAGCCTCTTCAACACTGTCAGAAACAACTCTAGGACCAATTGGTTTTCCTTCAGCCCTAGCTTGTCTAACAGCTGCTTGGTCTTGCTCACTTAGTTTTTTAATAACACCATAAGATTTACTAAGTAAATCTTTTTTAAAACCAGCATACACTGTTTTTTCTAGAAAATCTAAAGTTTCTTTTTCTACACTTGATAAAACCTTTTCACTTCTTTTATTGCTAATGACTTTATTAAGGACTGTTGCAACATCAAAATCTTCCAACTCTAGTAGAACAGCAAATTGTTCTCTTGTTGTTAATTTATCAAAGTTTCTGTTTGGAGATAACCCATCAAGAAGCACAGCTAAACTAGAGTCATCCCATGTTTTAGTACTCTGTATAAACCTACTGATAAATTGTTCAGGTATTTCTGTATCTAGTCTTTGAACCTTTAGATCTTCAGGAATATTTGTTGTGTGTTCAACATTGTCAACAACCCTAGATGCACTAACAGCTTCTGCGTTTGCTCTTGCGTCTGCGTTTTGTTGTTCTAAGCTAGGTTCTGTTCCCTGTAATAAAGATTTGTTAACAGTTTTTAGTAAAGGATCTTCAGTAATAACCTTTGGTTTTCTACTTAAAAAACTAGAAATATTACTAGCAGTAATATTCCAAGGGTATGGTTGTAATAGTTCTTTTGGTGGTTCAATAGAAAAGGCTGAATAAAACATATTTTTTATTTGGCGGTTTCTATTCCACGTTAAAGCAACTTCGGGAATTCTAAAACCCAAACCTAAACCAGCACTGAATACACCACCTAAAGCAGCAGTTACTCCTACTTCGCCCCAAGAGAAATCTGATTTCATGTCGGGGTTATAGTGATAAAGCGCATTAGCTAATGCTAGGTCACTGTTTTGACCAAGGATACTGACAGCACCACTACCAACAAATCCAGGAAGATAAGACATTCCAGTTCTTCTAACCAAACCCCAAGATAAAGCATACCTTGGTACATCTCCAACACCAATAGCATATGCAGTTGTTCCCAATGATTTTTTAAAAATGTCAAAAAATCTTGAAGCTTTAGTACCAAGTCTAACAACTCCAACGCCAGCGCCAACCTTAGAAGTTGCTTCTGGTAACATTGCTAGTAGCGTAGTAATACCAAGTTCAATACCAGCTTCAGCAGCAAGGTCAGCACCCGAATTAACAATACCCTGTGCTAGTGAAATAGGTTTATTTCTTACCCACTCTTGAAAAGAACTTGGGTGGTATTTTGATAGTCGCTTATCTATATGGTTACTTAGAAGTTTACTGGTTAACATCATGTAAGCATGATCAGCGTTTCTGGCTAGTGCAAAAGTTTCATTACTGATGCCTGCGTTCAGTAAGCCAGCAGCAACAAATGAGTTGTTTTTAGTAACGGTGTCTTCAAACCATTCATTATAATTAAAAGTTTCATCAAATCTAGAAACCAAATTTTCAACATCTTTGGTTGATGTTGATGGTCTTACAACAAATTCTTTTAAAGAATCAGGTATTAAAGATGTTCCTAAAACTTCATCAAATGTTTCTAAAACATTATATCCTCCCTCCAAACTAAAAGTACGGTTGTTCAGTAAGTCGTATACATTAGCAATTGATTTTTGAACAACACCACCAAGAATTCCTTCTTGTCCCCGATAAAAATCTGCTGTACTAAATTCTGAATATCTTGTTTTTATTTGGTTTTGTTTTCTATGAATATAGTTAAGTTCTTGTTTTAGTCGTAAAGCTTGGTTTTTTGTTTCAGGTAAGTTCAGGATTTCTGGAGTAGACTCAGCGATTCTTCTTAATTGTTCTTGTCTTTTATTAATACCGTCACTGTTAACTTCGGTGTCGCTGACCATTATTTCGGTTAGTGGGTCTTGGTTTAACAATGTTCTAAGGAACAAAGCTTTACTTGGGTCTTTTCCATAACCAGTCCACGCATTGTTTAAAACATCATTAGTAGATAGCTGAGCAAGATCCCTTAAAGAACGTGCTTCGGCATCGGTAATACTTGTTTTTGGGGGAAACAGTGACCAATTAATTGGATTGCTTATATCATCTAAGTTTGTAGAAGGTATTAAATCCTTTGTTTCGCTTTGCCACGGTTGGTACTGGATATCTCTTAGTTTTGTGTACTCAGGAAACTTTCTTGGTTTTGTACCTATCGGAATAAGAAAACTTTCGTTATAAATTTTTGACATTTATTTTCCTTCTAATATTGTTGTCGGCGCTTGTAACCACAATTCAGCTTCTTTTTGCCGTCTTTTTATCAAACCATTTAATACTTCCTTTTTACCAGTCTTTAAATTCATACCTTTGTTATACAAAGGCAAAGCTGAGGGAACAAGTCCCCAATTGTTTTTGGTTTTTAAAGCTTTAGTAATTGTTTCAAATCCTGTGCGGTTATAAAAATATTCACCAACATTATATGCAAAAGATATTATTGCAGCTTGTTGGTTAGAGTTCATTTCATACCAAGTTGGAATACTGATTCGTAGTTGTGGAACAACCCTTGTATAAACGTAATGTCTTGCATATAGGTCGGCTTGTTCTGGTGCAATAACATCACCCTTTTTAACTGGTCGTCCATCTGGATGTATTGTTGAGCCTTTACCTATAGTCCACTTACCATCTTTGTTGTATGCTTTTGTTTCCATGCCTTCAGAAGCATTGATTATAGCCATCCAACCTTGTTCAATCTGTTTGCCTTTAGCTTCTTCAATATCGTGTAATTCTTTTGCTTGTTTGTTTGCTTTTTCCACAGTGCTGAAAATACCAAAGTGTTCTTTGGTTTTTCTGTATTCTGCTATAGCTTCCGCATCAGTCATTACTTTTCCATTTTTAATAGTTGGAATTAAAATATGAGGACCATTTTTTGTTTCTTGAAATGAAATTGTTTTAATACTTGATATTGAACCATCCGGATTCCAAACAGATGGGAATCTAGATTCAACCACTTTAACTGTTGCTTCTTCTACATCAGGATTGTTTTTTTCTCCAATCATTCCAAAGGAACCAATTTCTTTAGTTACTGATGTATCTTTAGAAGGTGGTAAATTATTTAATATTTTAGACATACTATCTAAAACTTTTTGTTCTTCTTTAGTCAGTGTGTTATTTTTTATAGCATCTATAGTTTCTTGTAGTTCTTCTGACAATTTGTTGTTTGAGTCTTGTTTTGATTTTAAATTATCAAACATAAAAAGCATTGGCACTAGGGGTAGTGTAAGTAACTGCTGGGGTTGGGGCAATAAACCTTCAATACCGCCTTTTCCAGTTACAGGGTTATATGTACCCAAAGGTTCTCCCTTTGCTCTTTCTAGGAATTCTCTAACCAGCCTACCAGCATCTCTTGCGGATTGAATTCTTGATTGCTCTAATTCACCAACTGGAGTTTCTTGTTTCCAGTTTTCCATTTTATCTAGCCCTTGTTTAATATCGGGCAATATAGTTGATATTTTATTCTTAAAGTTTTGCCATTGTCTTTTTAAATTTCCTACGGGTGGTTTGGTATAACTTGATTTTTTCTGTTTATCCATGTTCTTAAACAAATCACTAAACATAGCATCTTGTTGATCATCTCTACTAGCACCAAACAGTTTATCTTTCCGCGTCTTCCATTCAGACAAGAATTCTTCAGCAGCTCCAGTTGTATCGGGAGGACCAACAAAGGTACCTTCTGATATTTCTTTTGATGGTTGTGCTGCACCACTAATAACTGTACTTGGCGACCAACCATACCAACCCGGCAAACCAGGAACCGTTTGGTTTTTTCCTTTTGTTTGTGAAGTTGGTAAAGAAATATCCTCAGACTTTTGTTGCTCATCAGCTTTGTATCTAGTTATATATACAGGAGAAAAATTGTTTAAATTTTCAACAGAATTTTCTGCAAACTCGTCGCTTGAAAAAGCGTAGAACTCGTTTGGATTAGTTTTACTTTGATAAATGTTATAACCTTGACTGATTAATTCAGCTCCTACATTGGAAAAACTACCGGATGTAGGGGTGTATAAAATTAAACCTTGCTTGGCAGATCCCATAGGCATTCTATTTGGTGGATTATTAACATCAAAGTTTGGATCTTTAACGGCTTCTCTAAAGTTATAACCAAAATCATATTGTCGGTTATCAGAGTATTCTGATGCAACTGTAAACATAAGAGATAGGTATTGATCAAATGTTTTTAATCCAAGTGATTTTCCTTTTTCAAACACTGTGTTCATTACATCTTTACTAAATAATCCTTTATCATCTGCAAAGTGTTGAGCAGCTCTAGTAATCACTGGGTCTGGAATATCCCTAAAGTAAAAATCACCAGCAGCTAACTGACTTAATAATGTTGGGTAGATTTCTAATAACGTAACCAATCTACCTGCTGATGTTATTTCCTTATTGTCAATTTTTTCGCTTGCTAAAAATTGTTTAAACAAATCCGCTCTATAGTCAAGTGTATTTTCAGTAATTTCGTTCCAAAAATATGGGTTTCGTAAAAATTCAGTTGTTTGCTGTTTTGAAGATGAGGAAACACCCGCTGGAAATAATAAACTATTTCGCACGGCGGGGAGGTGTCCGAAATTTTCTTCACCTTTATTTATAAAATACTTAGGAAAATCGGTGGTTTGTAAGCCACCCATTAAAATAGATGGTTGCACGATTCCAGCTTGATTACTGTATCGTGGGATGTAAGAACCATTAGAAGAAAGGCTATCTTTAGTTACTGGTTGGAATGTTATTACTTTACCAGTATCATCTTTTAGTGGAATTCCATTTTCATCAAGTAATGGTATGCTAACAATACCCAAAGGAATTCCTCCCCGTTGGTTTTCTAAGTTTGGTGTTTCCATTGTGTCTACATCAAATGTATCTAACCTCCAATTCCAATACTCACTGGATGGAAGCCTTTTAAAACTGTCAACAGCTCTTTGTAGTTGTTGTTCTTCGGTTAACTTATCAAATGCTACGTAAGCGTTATCCCTTAATATGTCTTCATGCAGTGAAGGATCTACGGCAAAAGCAATTCTAATAAGAGTTGCGTCATTTAAAGCATTTGTGGATGTGGTTAAACCAGTCCTAGTAAGTTGAGTATCACTAAGGTTTCTAATAAATATACTTGCTAAATTTAGGTCAGCTTTTGAGTTTACTGTTCTAATAAATTTTATTGCTTTTTCACGAATTATTTCTGCGCTGTCTCCAGTTACTTCTTGTGTTCGGGGATCAAGATTCTGGGGTATAATACCCGAATTGTAATAACCAAGCAAACCAGCACTGGCTGCTGTTTCTAATCTTTCTTTGTTTGTAAGGGCTGCAAGTTGACTGCGTATTGTTTCTTGTTGTTCTGAGGGTAAACCTCTAAGGTTTCGCATCATAGAGTCTATGGTTGAGTCATCCATAAAATTCTTAACACTACTTCCCTGAACTAATTTACCTTCAACAAAAGAAAACTGAGCATGGTTAAATTCGTTTTCTAGAAACCCTGGTATAAAATTTGCTATTTCAGTTCTTCTTTCTTGTCCTTGGATGGTTGGAATACGGGGATTATTTTGTACAGCTATAAAAGCACGGGTTACCATAGCTTTAAAGATTTGGTTGTTTTCTATTAAATCTTGTAAAGTTGCATTCTTACCGCCCCCGTCTTTAAATTTATCGGTTGATAATCCATATTCCTCTTGAAACCCAGGCTCGTTTATTCTGGTTTGTAACCAGGTAACTACGGCATTAGCAGCTGTTAATACATCTTTATAATCTTCCGGTATTTCCCGTTGCCCTTGAAATTCTATCGTTCTACTAGAATTAAAACGAAGATCTTCAAAAACTTTATAAACACGCTTTACATCTTCTTTTCTAACTTCAAACTCTTGTATAACACGTTCAATTTGTGGGGGTGTAGCACTGTTAGAGACAAGAGCTTGAATAACACTTAGAATAGAAGAATCAATATTCGTAAAATCTGAGTTTCCTGGTTCGTCTACTAGGTTTCTTAAAGCTTTTGGGTCAACCATACTCAGTTGTTGAAAATAATAAAAAGAATTTTGAGGATTTATATTTCCTCTTAGTGCAAGTTGAAGGTTTTTTTGATACTCTGGGTGTATCCTTGTTCCATCTTGCGATGTAATTGGATTAAAATTTACATTTTGAATTGCTAAGCTTCTTAACTGATTTGGGTTTTGAAGATACAGTGTTGTTATTACATCAGCGGCAGGATTAATGTACCACGACCCATCCGGTTTCTTAGTAACAAGAGAATTCCCTGCTGAATCTACCATAACTTCTCTACCACTTGGGTCAAAACCCACAACAGGAATACCTTTTTCATTTACTTGCAAAGGTTTTATACCACTTGTTATTTGATCTAGTGGAACATTTCTTGATATTTCAGATGTTGAAAGCGACCGTTGTCCTAGGGGTGTTTGACCTGAGTAAAATTCATTGCTGGCAGCTCTTCTTTGGTTTTGATTTAACAATGTTGTATTTAAAGTTAACATTGCTTTTTGCATAGTATTAGAAATATCGTAATTACTTTTTCTTGTTTGTAATGCTAGTCTTCTATATTTAGTGCCTAATAAACTAATGTCAGAATTTTCGCCTATATAATAATCGTACGAACTTTGCCCAAGTATTTCAATTGCTTTGTTTTTAAATGTTTCTTTTTCCTTACTATAAAAATCTTGCATATCTTTAGCAATTTGATTTTGTGACTCTGTTCCATTTAAAATTCTAATTTCTGCTGCTGCCGATGCATCATTTATTTTATCTTCTAAATCAAAAGTAAGTGCTTGTATATTAGCTTCTTGTCCACTGATTTGATAATCCAAAACTTCTTCGTATAACTTACCAGCAATATTAAAAGCTTCGGCACCTAGTTTATACCAAGCTTGTTGGTCTGTAACAGCAATGTTTGGGTTGATTGGTGCTGGCAGTATTGGATATGTTTCTTGATAAACAAAAGGAGTAACACTGCCCATACCAACGCTGGACTTGGGACCTTCTTCAAATATTTGTTGATTTAGTGGATCAAGTGGAGCCATTATTATTTTCTTTCTTTTCTAGAAAAGAACTGTATTTAGATACGGATTGATATATAGCAGATTTTAGATCAGACTCTGTTTTAATTCTACCAGCTGTAATTTCACCCCTCAGTCCCAGTTTAATTTTATCGTACATTGGAACATTGTGTAACATAGAGAATGCTGTGTCCCATTGATCAAAATTAAAAGCACCGTCAGTTAGATATTTTTCAGCAACAGCAATACCAGCCCTTTCGTCTGCCATGATTTTATTTCTAGCAACGGCAAGGTTTCCTTGGATTGCTTTTTTAATAATAGTCGGAGCTAGAGATCTGATTACAGATTGTTCTTCTAGTGATGGAGAACCATTAGAATCATTTTCAAAAACATCATTTCTGCTTTGTAAACCAAAGGCTGGGATAAATTTACCACCCTTAGAATATACCCCAACTCTACCTTGTTCAACTTTAGCAACCTCAAGAAGATTCATTTGCTCTAGCTTTGTAATATCGGTGGTGTGGTTTTCAACTGACACATCTGGATCCAGTTGAGCCAACACAGCAAACCTGTTAATCCTGAGATCCAAGTCTTTCATATAAACTTGTTGAGCTTTGGCATAATTAGAGTTGGCAACAATAGTACTGAGTTCACCCAAGATGGGATCTAGTTCTTTTCTAGCCCACTCAGGTGTGTTATCCAATCGTTCTCTTAAGAAAAACTCTTTGGCTACAGGTGATTCAATATAATCTAATTCTCTTTTAGTTACATCAACAAAGTCTCTTTTAGCCCCAACAATACCTTCGGGGTGCATTGCTTCATAGTCTTTCCAATAAGTTTGTTTAGCCTTGGCGGTCATGCCTGTTGTGTCAATTTGTGTTTTCCAATAGTTAAATCTTTCTTGGGAATTATCTGGAAACATTTCAAAAACTTGTTTTCTTTTTTTCCCTAGTAATTGAATTTGTTCGTTGTCAACAACTGAGTCAACTGTTTCTGGTTGACTGTAGTTCTGAGGCATTGCTTGCATTGCCATAGTTTGTAATTGGTTAAATAGATTGTTGTTCATGTTGTTTTATCCTGTGGGTTTAAACTTCATGTACGATCCAACTCCCTCAGAGATACCACCCAGCCCTGCTGATATTAAACCAGTTGTTAAAGCTGTGGAAGAGCTATCAGCAATTCCACCCAGTGTTGGTAAGAATGCTCGTTGTTCTTGGAATGAAAACTGACGTTGACTTAGTTTTTGGTTTTGTTGGTTTTCAATGTCTTTATAAGCTTGTCTGTGGTTAGTTTTTAAAGCCACTAGATTAGCTTGCATGTTTGACATATTTTGCCTTAGCAAAGCTCTAGCAGTTCCTGAGTTAGATCCAATATTACGCTGGCTCATTGTTCCCAGAAACTGGGCATTGGTTGCGTTTGTTTGTTTACTGAGAGTTCCCTTTTGATTTGAAAAGGATTTATCTAAATATAACTCTTGTAAAGCACGGTCAATGTTTGCACCCTTTTCAATCAAAATATTTCTTTCCAAGTTAGCTTGGTAAGCTCTCATCATATTTCGATTGTTAGCTTCGTTTTCCCACTGTGCCCTAAAGTTAGCTTGTTGTTGTTGGATTTCTGCTGCTTTAGCTTGGGCTGCTGCTTGTGAGCTGCTGCCCAAAGCTCCCATAATTCCCTGACCTAAAGCCATACCGCCCATTATTACTGATGCTGTTATTACTGGCATAATAAACCTCTTTCTAAAAACGATATAATATTTGGATATTCTTGATTTAAGTCTTCAGTATATACTTTAAGAATTGTTTGTTGGTTTCTTTGATTTAACCACTGTTGTAACTTTGTGTGGTGGTCGTAAAAAATATCAGAGATATTAACGTCCATGTTTGTCATTTTATATTCATCACGATATACTTTGTACATACTGGCTAGTTGAGCTAATTTGTTTTTTCTTTCTAGAACAACAATACAAGATATTAAATCATGGTCTATATACTTAAGAGAATTATACCACAGTTTAATTACTGTTTTATTAATGTTGTTATTTTGGATTGTTTCAAGGTCTGTATCCCAATAACCATCTGGATTATGCTTTTTTACAGTATAACCATCAATAAATTTTTTACCTGTTATTGGAAGACCACTTAGAATTGCACGTTGCATAACAAAAGATGTTCCTGTACGTGGACCTATTCCTGTTACTACGGCTATACTTTTTTTACTCATATTCGTTTATATCGAAGAATTGATTGGCCAAACTTACCGGGTGGTTTCATCTCATTGTTATTTAAAAGAATAGCTCCACTGATACGATCACCCAATAATCCAATAGATCTTTTACTGGATAACCAATCTTTAGTTATTCTTTCTTGTTCTTCTTCTTGGTTCTTCTTTATTGCTTTATCGGGATCAATTGATATAGCTTCAGACCAATAGTTAACAGCCGAAGCCAGAACATCAACACGATCATCATGCTTTAGGGCACCCCTACGATCTGACAACCTAGTAATCTGAGTTTGATTTTCTTTATCTTTGATTACCTTGGTATCAAAGACTAATCGGTGTTGGGCAAACACAGGCTCCAGTATCCTGAGGATACGGCTTTCCTTGGCACCAGTTACTTTGAATTCCTCAATAGCAACCTGACCACACTGGGATGCAATGACTGGTCTTAAGATTTGACCAAACATACCATCGCCATAGTTAGACTCATAATTAATCTTTTTGATCCCATACTGAAGAACCATCTTTGAAATCTTCTCCAAGGTTCCTGAATCATACCCACCCTGAAGACCATACAGTTCATGAACAACAACATATCCATTGGCAAAGCTGGCTATACAGATGGATGTTTCATCTGCACCACGACCTGATGGATCAATGAACATAGCTGTTTCAAGATACGGAACATAGGTAGGCGATACCCACATTGGTTCATAGCATATGTCACCACGCATCCCAAAGGAAGGAACCCTTTTATTTTGAACAGCATTAGCCCACGTTACTTTGTGGGGAAAGACCTCAATGTCTACATCCATAACAACTAAATCAGATAACCTGAGTGGATACCTTTTACTGTCAGAGGTTGAGGTATCTAACTTATAGTGTAATGCAAATAAGCTGGGTCCAATCTTAGCTTCAATGTCTAAAATTTGCTCATCCGAAAATCGTTCTGGTTGGGTTGATTGACCGGGTTCTAACTGCAATCCTAAGATATATTGGTGAACATTATCACACTCGTTGGAATTATTTATATCTGGCATAACAGCAGGAAACTTAACAACTTTATAAATACCCGCAAGTTTGTTATAGACTGAATCTTTGGTCTGAGGGGTACCCAAGAATCTAATAGTAGAACTAGGTATTTTATTTCTAATGTTTTCTAATTCCATGCATCTATCCCACAGCTTCTCTCTAGCAGCGGGACTGTCTGAATTCTCAGGGATCTCTATGTCATCACACAGGATGTCATCGGCATGGGATCCTGTGATCTGGGAAGTAATACCCTTGGCTGATACCGATAGATCTTGACCAATACGGGTACGACCATGAACATTGAAACCAAAAGCCGAGTCCTTTTCAAACTCTTGGGGTATTAAATGTTGCATATACGGAACCAAAGACAAGGTTTGCCTGACTTGGGCAACAAACTTAATGGCTTTGTCGCCTGCTGCCGACAGTACCAACTGAGTTCTATTAGGATCCTTCAGTAACTTCCAACTAACAAAACAAGCATTAATAACCGATTTCCCATCCCCACGCCCCGCCTGTAATAGAAAGTCATTAGAACCGTTCTGTAACTCTTCAGCCATAGCGTACTGCTTGGGGGTGGGTTGACCCAATCCCAAATACTTGAAACAAAAATATAGGTGGTTTCTAAAGTCTTCTATAACCTCTGGAGGTACCTTCATTGCGCTGGTTTCCTTATAAGGGATTTCTTGTTTGGGGGGTATCTAGGTACCGCCTCAAAGCTCGGTGGCTTCCTAGGGCTTATACGGCCTTGGAAGAGGTAAACTTAAAGGGTACCGAAGATGCCAGTTTGTTTTCAATAGCTGCCATTGAGTCGTTAGGCAAGTTGTCCAATAACTCTTTGTTATCTTGGATTACTCCTCTGATTACTTGGTAAAGACCTGGACCGCATTTGGAGCTATCGTTCAGGTCTTCTAAAAGAACTGATAAGAACTTACTGTAGATTTTGTTCACAGTTTCTTTGTTGTTCATTTTTATCCTTTCTTAAGAATGTTTTCCATGTCCAACTCAGGGCTATTACCAGTATTGGGATATACCATAAAATCCATAGGTAACTTGATTCACCCGAAGTTGATAAATTGTGTTTAATGGATTCTTCCATAACACTGGGGCGGGATACATCGGGGATGACTTGGGGGACTGTTGAACAAGCACCCAAAAATAAAAATAATAAATACTTCATGACTTGTTACCTCCTACGGCTGAACCAAAATAGAAACCAACAATAGATACAAGAATCTGCCTGTTCTCGGATGTGTATAAGAATCCATTGATTTCAATAAAGATCTTACGACTGGTTTCTGGGATTAAACCAAACAACGCTTCTGGGTTGTTGGTATCTACTTCAACAAAAGTTGGTA
>Ga0194123_10003135_pt1 | contig 20259 bp, 23 predicted proteins | sample TA2MahsurfametaG_5_FD_155479 | JGI IMG/M metagenome (GOLD analysis project Ga0194123, IMG submission 155479) | Freshwater microbial communities from Lake Tanganyika, Tanzania - TA2015023 Mahale A surface | ecosystem: Environmental > Aquatic > Freshwater > Lake | place: Tanzania: Lake Tanganyika... | reverse complement strand
AGACATCACGTAAGTCATCACGTAAGTCATCACGTAAGTCATCACGTAAGTCATCACGTAAGTCATCACGTAAGTCATCACGTAAGTCATCACGTAAGTCATCACGTAAGTCATCACGAAAGACTTCACGAAAGGTATCACGAAAGACTTCACGAAAGGCATCACGAAAGACATCACATAAGGCATCACGTAAGGCATCACGAAAGACATCACGTAAGTCGTCACGAAAGACATCACATAAGGCATCACGTAAGGCATCACAAAAGACATCACGTAAGTCGTCACGAAAGACATCACGAAAGACGTCAATATAAATTGATATCTTTATAATTTTATTTCTAAATTAACAAAATCTTTTGAATTTAAATACATCAATGAAATTGATAAAAGATTTTTTAATTTAACAAAAAAAGCTCAATTTCATCTAAATAACAACGGATTCCATACAAAAGATAATCCACAGATTTATATTGAGCTTTGGAGTTATAAATGTCACAATAATGAGACAAATGAATATTTAACCATACATAAAGATGATTATGGAGCGGTAGATTTCAAAGTAGAAACATGTATTTTTTATACACAATTTGATAAAACTTTTGAAGGAGGAAATATTGATTTATATAACGAAAAATCTAAAAAAAGCTTTACAGAAACAGTTAAAATAAACGAAGGAGATATTTTATTATTATCAGGAAATTTGTTTCATAAACCTCAGTCTATTATTGGAAATGGCATTAGAAATTGTATTGTTATTCAAATTGAGTCTTGTAGATAATAAAATTGATTATTTAGTTCTTTAATTAAAATATTTAAATAAAGAATAAAAGAAATAAAGAATGTCACTTGATATAGTACAAATTGTTCATAATTACAATCCACATACGATTCGACAGTTGACATTGTATAGATCTCTTCAGTATGGAGAAGAGAAGGAAGGTTATAACATGATTATTGAAGAACCAAATGAAACTATTATTTTATACACAGTCCGAAACAATCATAGATATTATTTTGCAAAATTTAATGAACAAGTTTATCATATAGTTACTAATGAAGCCCTTACAGTTTTATTCTCTATTCGTATTATAGATGAATTGTAGAATATTTTAGTCCTTTCTTATGACTAAAATCTTATGACTAAAATCTTATGACTAAAATCTTATCATGCCATAATTCAATAAAACATTTTTAATGATTATCATGTTTTGATTAACACGTGTTTCTATTTTTTGTATATTATTTTGACCAGTTGTTTCTACTAATATATAGTCTTTATTATGTCTATATGCATAATCTTAGCAGTATCAAACGAAGAAGAAAGAAAAGAAGTATTGAAAATTATGAAAGATACTTTAACAAAAACTAAACAAGACGAGTCTATCGACTTGGGATACTTATTATCAAAATTAGATGGTCTAGAAGATTGTACAAATAGAATAATTATCGCAACTACAAATCATCCTGAAAATATCAATCCTGTTTTATTACGGCCAGGAAGATTTGATATTAAATTATGTCTAGATAATTGTACAAAAAATATGTATCACGATATACTTAAATCATACTTTATTAATATTGACGAACACACTCTAAATAGAGAAGTTGAAAAATTGAAGCCTAAGAAATGGTCTCCTCTTGAAGTTTATAATAAATGTATTATTTATAACGATTTTTACAAGACAATTGATTCTCTCCGATAATATCTTATATTTAAATAAATATAAGATATATTAAAATAAATAAATGAATTCTGTAATAGGTGTAACTATGTTTTTTAATCTAAAAAATCTTAAAGATTCTAAGGTCGAAACAAGACCTTTTGATTTTTATAAAAAAAATAGCATTGCTACACTTAGTTCTGATATACCACTTGTAATTTTATGCGACGAAACAAATATAGAATGGATCAAAAATTTAAGAGAGTCGTTGTCATCTAAACCCTCTCATTACATTGTAAAAAATATAACAGAATATGATCATTATAAGATTAATTATTCTATTGTTTATAAAAACCGTATCAATTCTATAGGATATAAAAATGAACAAAGAACTACAGAATCCTACCTTTTGACAACTACTTTCAAAATACATGCTATAAAATTGGCATCAGAAGTTTATCCAAATGCGTCTCATTATTTTTGGATAGACTTTGGATGCACTCATGTTGTATGGGAAGCTAAAGAAAGAATTAATAGTATATTTGAAAACCCAAAACCAAAAGTTGCAATGACATATATTCACTACAGACCAAACTCTGAAATAGATAACATGGAATCGTTTTTAGAACCAGGAGGGCCATGTAGTCTTGCAGGAACAGTATTTAGCGTTGAAAATTCTTATATAGATTTGTTTTATTCGAGATGTCTCTCTATATTTTATGAAATGTTAGCAAGAGGAGTTGGTCATGGTGACGAACAAGTATTTATGTATCTTTTTGATAGATATCCTGATATGTTTACTCTTATTTATGGTGATTATTATTCGGTAATTTCTAATTACAATAATGTAGTAAGAGATCATAGAGCAATTATTAAATTTTTTATTATAAATTCTCTAAATGCAGGACGACCGGATCTTGCGCAAAAAGCTACTAAAGCCATTTTAGATTCTTATGAAAAAGGTCTTATAAATATGAATGAAGACGATGCTTCATTTTTGTATTCATCTATCTCTAAATCTCTAAATCTCTAAATCTCTAAATCTCTAAATCTCTAAATCTCTAAATCTCTAAATCTCTAAATCTCTAAATCTCTAAATACTTCATTTATTTTTTATTTTTATAATATAAAAATTTAATATTATAATATATAATTCAATAATGTCAAACGTAAGATTGATGAAAGAATTGAAACTCTTGAAAGAGTCAAAAGAAATGCACATTAATGTCTGTGAACAGAATATGACAGAATTCAAAATTATGTTTTTTGGCCCACCTGATTCTGTATTTCACAATGGGATATTTCTTTTCAAGTTCAATATTAGCAATGATTATCCATTTACTGTTCCAAAAGTTACATTTTTAACAGGAGGAATTGTAAATGCAAGAATGCATCCAAACTTATATAAAGAAGGAAAGGTTTGTCTGTCTATATTAAACACATGGGGATCTAACGAATGGTCTCCTCTTTTAACTATCGAAAAAATTATTTTAACTATTAAAGGTCTTCTTGATGATAATCCAATTGCTCATGAACCTGGTTATGAAAAAAGAAAAAATGATGCATATAATATTTATTCTTCATATTATACGATAAAAAGTATAGTTGATGTATATAATTTTTATAATCAAAATGACAATGAGAATAATCAGAATGAAAAACAAATTATAAAGAATCATATAAAAGAAAATTTTAACGATATTTCAAAAAAATTAGATGAATTAGAAATTCATCATAATAAATCTTACCAGACAATTCATCATAACTCTATCATCAACATTGAAAATTTAAGAAAAAAATTATATAATATTTAAAGATATATACTTACATATAGATCTCGGTGTAGCTCAGTTGGTAGAGCGGAGGATTGTAGTTATTATCCCTAAGCATTTGTCCTTAGGTCACTGGTTCGATTCCGGTCGCTGAGATTTTATATTTTTTATATTTTTTATATAAAAAATATAATTAGGGAAATTAAAGGGAATAAAATTGATTTTAAAATAATTTTGATAATAAAATCATTCCTTATAAACTCAACAAATATGTCACAATTTTCTGAAGTTGCTTACGGTTCCTATGAAGGATGCGAAAAATGCGGTTCATCCGAATTGATCTTTGGCATAGGATGGCATTGCATTTGTGATCTTTTGATCGCAAACGGAAATTGCAAAAATTGTATGTATGGTCCTGAATATTGTATTTGTCCTAATGGTCCTGAAGTTATTGAAATTGAAAATCAAGCAGAAGAAGGTCACTCAGACAAAGCCCAATCAGACGAATAAAGAAAAGAAGAAAATAGAAAATATAAAATATTTTATGTCTTTTTTAAGACATAAAATTAAATAAAAATAAATATGTCAGAATTAGATTGCTTATTATCTCTAAGTTTATGTTGTTTTGCATGTAAAGACTGTGTAGAGTGTGTAGATTCTGTTGATACAAATTCTTATAAAAAAATAGATGATGAAAAAGAAAAAGACGTGTTAAAAGTTATATTTTTTTATGATGAAAATGATAACAGAATTGATAAAAATATAAATCGTATCATATTTTATGAAGAATACAAAAAAGGTTATTATAATCATAATAACAAATGTGATGCAAATAAAAATATACTTTTGATACAAAATAAAAATAATGACATTAAAGAAATTTCTTCTATAATAAACTTTATACATTCTAACAAAGGTTTGTCTCTAAATAATAATAAATGGTTTCCTAAATATATATGGGTTTATAATTGAAATTTATAAGTTATCTCTTATATAAGAGATAAGAGATAATGTCAGCTTCAGTTTTATCTATTGACAATAATAATAAATGTGGATTTTTAGAAATAATTATTGGACCAATGTTTAGTGGAAAAACAAACTATCTTCTACAAGAAATTTCTATATTTTGTGTCATGGGAGCAAGTGTTCTATATATTAATCACAGTTTAGATAATAGATCAAACGAAGATTTTTCTACTCATTCTGCTCATAATACATTTACTACAAAAGATTTAAATGAATTAAAAACAATGAAAACAGATTGTCTGTCTGACTCTTTAAAAGCCGTATGCAACGATTTTTTAGTAATTGCAATTGACGAAGCTCAATTTTTTACAGGCTTAAAAGATTTTGTATTAGATCTAGTTGAAAACAAAGGGAAAAGAGTAATAGTAGGGGGGTTAAACGGAGACTTTAAAAGAGAAAATTTTGGAGAAATAACAAGTCTTATTTCATACTGTGACAAACTCACGAAACTTTCTTCCTTTTGTGGTTTATGTGTTAAAAACAAAAAGGCAACAGAAGCCCATTTCAGTTTCAAGCATAATTATAATGACAATAAAAATCTAATTTCAATAGGAGGAAAAGACCAATATATACCTTTATGCAGAGAATGTTATATTACTTATACTAAATCTTAGATTAATTTTTATATTTTATAAAAATTAATACAAAACTTATTTATACTTAAGCCTTGCGAGATGATGCTTTTCTTGAAGCCTTACGAGCTGAAGCCTTACGAGATGAAGCCTTACGAGATGAAGCCTTTCTTGATACCTTACGAGATGAAGCCTTTCTTGATGCCTTACGAGCTGAAGCCTTTCTTGATTGGGAAGCCTTACGAGCTGAGGCCTTTCTTGATGCCTTACGAGCTGAAGCCTTTCTTGATGCCTTACGAGCTGAGGCCTTTCTTGATGCCTTACGAGCTGAAGCCTTACGAGATGGAGAAGCCTTTCTTGACGAGGAGGCCTTACGAGGTGATACATGAGCTAGAGAGGCATGAGCATGTGAAGCTGATTTACGAGAAGCGCGACGTGATACGCGACGAGAAGCCTTTCTTGACGAGGAGGCCTTACGAGGTGATACGTGAGCTGGAGAGGCATGAGCATGTGAAGCTGATTTACGAGAAGCGCGACGTGATACGCGACGAGAAGCCTTTCTTGATGGGGAGGCCTTACGAGGTGATACGTGAGCTGGAGAGGCATGTGAAGCCTTTCTTGAACCTTTGCGAGAGGCACGTGCTGATTTACGAGCAGATTTGTGTGAACTCATTTATTATAATATTTATTTTTATTTAAAAAATTAAAATTTTATTTACGTTTAGATAATTTATTAGATTTGAAAAGAAAATTTATAATTTCTTCGGAAATTTTATGACCTCTTTTTTTCTCAAGTAACAGATTAATTTTTTTCTTATAAGTTTCATAATTTTTCATTGTCTTTTTATAATTATAAATTTTCACATTTTTAATTGGAATTGCTTCTTCTATCTCTATAAAAAATAGACCTTCAGGACCTTCTTCCAACAATTCTCTGATCATTCCAGGATATTCTGACATTTCATTTCTTATTCTATATTCACTAACCAATTCGTCGTATAAATGTTCATAAGCAAACTCTCTAAAATGAGCCAACATTAAATTATTTTTTTTAGAATTATATACAAAATAAAGATTATTTTCTTTTAAGTCGTATGGATCAATTTCATTTTCTTCATCTAGATGTTGTACTAAATGAGAATACATATTTATTATTTATATTAATGACATAAAAATGATTTTATATAATTTATGCATATTATATTATCTTTATCTGATAATAATGAATAATACGATTTTGTACATTTATTATACTCTGCAAAGTCTTATTTTTGCAACGTTTATACTAAACACAGGTCTTAATAGAGTAGAGGACCTGTTGACATGCGTGTCTGGTCGCGTATCTCTTTTTTTATACACATTTCTTGTAACAGAAGACTTTCTTTTTTCAATTGTATTTATAACAATAATGTGCATTATTATCCTTATATAAAAATATAAGAATAAATTAAGCAAATTGTAATTGTATATAAACAACTCCATAACCAGAAGATCCAATAGGAGCTTGATTAGCTCCTCCTGTATTTACGTTCCAAACATCTCCAACCCAATAAAGAGCATTAGATTGATATACATCTACAGTTCCATTTATAAATCGATAAACTACTTGTGCTACTTTAGTATATGTTCCGTCAAAAAATCTATAATAAATATTAAATTCATTTCCATAAATTCCTGATAAATTTATCGCATTTGTGCTTCTGTCTGTTCCTATCCATCCTCCGTTCATGACTACATATGCAGTTGCTGCCTTATTATAAGCATCTTCTATTCTAGTAGCATTAGGAATTAAAAGAGTTCTATTATTAGAATCTGTAGATATATAAGCCCAAGGCGTATTTCCTATTTCTCTTATTTCTTGTTCATAAGATATACTATGATCCACACATCTCCATGATGTATCAGATCGAACTACAACACCTCCATAATCAGCATCAGTAAGACATGCCATAAAAGCAGTAGGAGTTCCTGACGCTTCTGCGCAATCAACTTCTATACAATGTAACCCAGCTGAAAGCCATATAACCCCTGTGTTAGAAGCAGAAGACCAATTTGAATTAACTAGTCTTTGTATCCCGTCAATAAAAAGAGTTCCATAATTATCCGCTGCAAGATAAGCATAAACGTTATAAGCTCTAGACAAATAAAAATATTTCCAAAAGCAAAACCATTTCAAATCTGTATTGTAATCTGTCCACAGCCACGTAGAACTACCATCTGGCCAGTTTCCTATGCCGTACCATGGTGCTGTTCCATAACCTCCCTTTGAAACTACTGATCTATTACTGAAAGGACATGCCAACAAGGTAGACAGAGAATGATTTGAATTTGAACTAGGTATATTATTCATTAAAGTTGTTGCCATTCTTGGCAAACGATTTGATCTTGTAAATGAAGACATACTAAGGGGAATACTTGAAGTAACTCCATATCTTGTTTGCATCTGAGATAAACTTATAGATTGATTTGGTGTATATGTTATTCTTACTGGAAGAACTTCTCCACATGTTTTTCTACAACTCAAATAACGCCATGTTTCCATAGTTGACCATTGGATGGAAAATGTTTGACCTGCTCCTACACTAATATTTTTATTTATATAAGTATCTTGAATACTTGTAAGACTATAAGCTTGTCCATGAACTAAAACATTATTTGACCATATATTACAAACAATATAACCTCCATTATTTATTCCACCAGAAGCATTTATAATAATTTGATTTATTGTTATTGAATAAGGAACAACAACAGAAAACCATATCTGGTTGTATTTATTTATAACTCTTTCGTTTCCTGTATAATTTGTAAAAAACTTTGACATTATTTTATCAATTCTTTATTTATATATAAATTTTATAAATAAATGAACTATATTAAATCTTTCAAAAATAGATGTGAAAGTTATCTATATGCTGTAAATACTTATCCTCATGTCATGGAAGAAGAATTTAATATTGCTTACAATATGTTAGATCTAAATGATCCTAATATACTTAATATACTTAATATTCCGGCGGCCGGAATAAATATTTTTAAAAACAGAAAAGAAATTGTATATAATTACGAAACATCTCCAGACTTTGCGAAGTTTGGTTTCCCTCTTTGTACATACACTCAAATACCATCACCATCTTCATCTATAGATAGAATCATAATTTTAGCAAGTCTCCATCACACCACTTTAGAAGAAAGACCTGAAATATACAAAGAATTAAAAAGATTATTAAAACCCAACGGAGCTTTAGTAATCGGAGATGTAATCAAAAATTCAAAACAAGATAAATGGTTAAATGAATTCGTAAATAAATGGAATAGCCATGGTCACAATGGAATTTTTTTTAGTAATGAACATAATGAACATAATGAACATAATGAACATAATGAACATAATGAACATAAAAATAAAGACATAGAATTACTTGAAAATGCTGGTTTTACTGTAAAAATAACTACTAAAAAATATAAATGGAACTTTAACAATACAAGTGAAATGATCGATTTTACTATAAATCTATTTGGTTTAGATTTATTTGAAGTAAAAAATAAAAAAGAAGATATTATTAATTATATAAAAGAATATCTTAATTATTTTGAAATTTTTGATTTAGTTAATAAAGAAAAAATGATAAAATGTGGTTTTGATTGGGAATTTTGGGAATTAGTATATTTTAATTGTATAAAAATATAAAAAATATAAAAAATATAAAAAATATAAAAAATATAAAAATCAAATCCATGATTTTCCCAACTCGTATTCAATATTATGATTTGGATATACCATATATCCAGCAGATGGTGTAAAAGTAAATTCGCTAAAATAAACTTTTTTATCCTTTCCCAAGTAAAAATCCAATCTTACAAATTCTATTCCACTAGATAACATTTTTGATAAATCTATCATTCTATCTATATCATCTTTAACATCCAATATATCAAAATCTTTTAATTCAATCTTTATTGGATTCTTATCTATATAATAATTATTCATTTTTTTATTGTACAATACACCTATGCTAACCGGAATACCATATATACATCTTATCATAAATACCATCGCTTCTCCTGATCTTCCACTATAAAAATCGTCGATTTTCTCTTCTATAAAAAAAGTAGGATTCAAAAAATTGTATTGACTTTCATTACCATGTGGATTGTATTTTTTGTTAAATTTTTTTAAACTATTTAACACATCTGACAATTCTGTCTCTTCTTTTATATTTATATTAAATTTACTAGCATGACTTCCCTTTATAATGTATAAAGGATTTAAATCTTCGTGACCAATATCTTCTATATTTTTTATAATTCTTATAATTTTAGGAACTTCTATTTTATCTCCACAAATATCTTTTACTATATCCTTTGCCTTTATTTTGTCTACATAAATTGAGTGTTCTTTTGTAAGATGCATTCCATAATAATATATCTTTTGATAAAAAGCTAATTTTTCCCAATTATAAGGTTTCTTAATTGGTTTTATACTCATTTTTATATATTTTATATTATAATATATTTATTGTGTTTATTATATTCTCATGTAATACTCTAATATAAATTGGTACATTATCTACATTATATTTTTCATAAATATTATTTGAATAAGAATAAGAATAAGAATAAGATGTACTTGTATTTTTATCAATCAACTTTACATTATAATTATAAATATTTATATCTCCATCTATCTTTACATTTTCGATAAGTTTTTGGTTATTATATAAAAATTCTAATTGTATTTTATAATAAGGTGTATTATACGATAAATCTTCTAAATAACTAGATATAATATAATTATCTTTATTATATAGAAATAAATTATAGTTATTTCGTTTCATATGATAACCATTCAATAGGTAATTATTAGTACTTATAAAGTAATAAGGATATTTTTCATTTAGTATTTTACAAAAAGTATAAGATGGTAAAGATGATTTTAAATCATAAGAAAGTTTACCAAATCGAAACATTATAATTTTTATAATTTATAATTAAATTATAAATTAGAATTTCAAAAACAAATCTTTATTATATTCAATAAATATTGTTTCTCCTGAATTATTATTAGAAGTTGTAAACCAGTTTTTATAATGAGAATAAATAGTCTCATCATCCATATCAGTTTTCAAATTGAAATATGGCAAATATTTACGCGTTTCCTGTGCAATCTTAATTTTTTTATCATCAGAAATATCAAAGGAATATCTTCTCCAAATTTCTCAAACCATGACATTTCAGATTTATGATCTAACATTTGTTCGTAACCATATTTGTCTTCATATATAAACTTCACAGGATACACAAAATCGAGAAAATAATTATAACCATTGTCTCTCAAAAATTTATGATAAAAGTCTTTAATTTTATAAGTTAAACATACAGTAGTTTTTAGAATATCTCCAGACAACATTCGAAAGTTTATCTCTACCTTTTGCTCAAATTCTTTAACATTAGAAACATTAAAGTCTTTTATTTTATTAATCATAGCCACTTGTGAATCACATATACTCTCTAATGTTTTGTAAATAATACTATTTGAAATATTCGACTCATTCGAATTATTTGATGAAATAGAAAGAATTGTTTCAGAATTTTTAATAATCAATGAACTATTGTGAATCAATTGAGATATCAAAACTTGTTGTTTCTCAAAAAGAGTTTGAATATTAGAAAAATTCATGATTAGCTTTAAAAATAACTTATATAAGTTATATAAGTTATAAATCAATTTTATTAGAGATATTATCTAGGGATCTATAACACGTGACGCTCATAAATCTATACATAATTTCTTCGTATTTAAATTCATTCCCAAAAATACGTTTTTTACCACATCTATCTTGGATGATATTTACTATTTTATCATCATCAATCGTATAAAACTTTTTCAATTCTTTTATAACACTTTCACAGCTTATTTTATATTTGTGCGGAAATTCGTCAAAACTGTAATTTAAAACTTCTAATTCTAAAGGATTAACATTAGCTTTCATAAATTTTATTAAATTATTATTTTTATAATAAGAATAATCAAAACATAATTTAAGATTGATATTATATCCTCTAAATATTTCATCTATTTCTGACAATCTATTGTTGCATATGTTATCAATAATTAAGTCTGAATATTCCGAATATTTCAATAACTCGTCGATAAGCTTTAAGATTTCATTATCACGGTCATTATAATTACAACAAATAATGATGCTTTCTTTTTCAGGAATAGCTCCTCTTGTCAAAAGATAGTATATAATCGTTATATCATAATTGTTATTGTGGTATGCATAACGTCTTACGAAAAATGTAAGAATATTTTCGTCTGTTTCATATTCTTCTGGTTCTTTTTCATTATAAAAATAATCTTCATCGTAATCTTCGTCAAAATCATCTTCATCATATAATTCATATGTCTTTGCGTTAATATCAGCACCATTTTTAATCAACAAATCAAGTTGGTTTTCTACAAGATCGTCCCATCTTTCAATAGACTTGATAAAATCTTGAAATTGTCTTGTAATATTTTCAATATTCTCAATATTCTCAATATTCTCAATATTCATATTGGTTATATGTATATTAACATAATAAAAATATAATAAATCATTTTTAAGGACTTGATTCTTTCCATTCTCTTTTCTTTTTTATAAATATATCTTCTAGTTCCCTTCTTTTTATAATCTCTTCTTCTGTTTCATCTTCGTTATATGGAAATAGTATACTTGTAAAATCGCTTACACTTCCCCCTGTTTCTATAATATTAGTCATTATTTCGTCTACTGTAAGTTTTTTAGTTATCGTTTTATCTTTGTTTTTATTCTTATCTAAAAACCTTCTTTTGCATTCTCTTACCATATACTGTTTGTATCTCTCGCTATATTTATTTTGATAACCTGATTTCTCTATTATATTATTTAGAGCATTATAAAATAAAGCATAATCTGTCTGAGACTCAACTGGTACATTATTTTTCTTAAAGTAGTCAAGAACCTCTTTATACAAAAAATTATTTCTATCCCTTATTACTGTTAAATATTGTGGAAGAAGTATTTCCAAGTCTTGATCAATAATTTCCTCTTTTTTATCATTTCTGTATTTAAATATACTTCGAGAAGGGTCAGTACAACTTATATGATCTTCTAAAGATGTTGTGAAATGACGAGCTATTCCATTTATATTATATGCGTTATTTATATCAAATGTTTCAGCACATTGACGTAATACTTCGTTCGTTAAAGGAGGATTGTTAACAACAACTGTCTTTACATTATTATTCGTAACGTTAACTTTATCAGCTAATTTCATTGTAATATTTTCAGACATATTATGAAGTTTCTCTATTTGTTTTTCAAGAATATCATTAATGCTTTCTAATTTTTCTATTTGTTTTTCCAATTCAACATTTTTTATTTTTAATATTTTGTTATTTTCTGCAAATTCATTTAATTGAGACTTTAATTTTTTATTTTCTTTTTCTAGATTTTTATTTTTATTATAAATTTCTTCTAAAATTTTCTTTTTATTATTTTCTTCTTTTTCTGCATCACATTTTATTTTATGATGTTTATAATATTTAAGAGTCAACAATTTTTTACAATTTTTACATTCTATACTTGTTTCTTCTTCAGTCTTTCCTTGTAAAAGCAAACAACTTTTTACTGTTTTTTGATGTTGTAATAAATTTACTTTATTACTAAATAGTTTTGAACAAAAATTGCAAACTTCCATTTTATATTTTATTATTGCTTTAAAAATATAATAATGCTAAAAAATTTCGGAATTATTCGGAATATGCCGAAAATAAAAGTAATAATTCTGAAAAAATCGGAATTTAATATTTTCAGAATTATTACTTTTATTTTTGTATTTTTTAAAGCAAATTTTAAACTAACAATTTTATAATTTTTATAAAAAATACAAAAATTATATTTTTTATAAAAAAAAATCTTAAGACCCACACACAAAAAAAATGTGTGTGGGTGTCCAAAAAAATATATAAAATTTCTAAAATCTGTATTTTATGTCCCCGTAGAGACTTAAAATTTTTATTTTCTCCTTTTTATATCTTCTTTTTTAGAATATATTTATAGAAGTCCAATCTCTTTCAATTGTTCTTTAATTTCTTTATCAATTCGAATGTTCTCTACTTCGAAACGTGTTCCTACGCGAACGCCATCTCTGTAAACCGGTTCAATGGATGAACGACTCATAACGTTTCCATAAATTTCTATGCCACGAAGAGACTCTTCAGTGTTCAAACGAAGGAGAGAGAGGATTTTTTCTTTTCTTTTATTGAGTTCTTACTTGTTTTCTTCGCAATCGTCTTCAACGTCTAAGTCTTCGCAATCGTCTTCAACGTCTAAGTCTTCATAGTCGTCTTCAACATCCAAGTCTTCATAGTCGTCTTCATAATATTCTTCATCTCGAACTTCGCCAGTTTTATCCACGATTCCATCACGACCTTCATTCATGATTTTCATGATGATATCGATTTGTGTAATATCACATCCCATCTTTTTCAGATGATGGGAGATTTTTTGAGGTTCATTGATCAAGCACTCGAATCCAGGAACAGTAATTCGCTGAGAACAGTACTTGACATTAAAGCCAAAGTAACCATTCTTGACAGGAGAAACTGCAATGCAATTGTATGACATGTATGACATGTATGACATGTATGAAATATTCACTTGTTGTAAGTATAAATTTACTAAAAATTTAATTTTTAAAATCAATTTTAAGGGATTTTAAAGGACTTATTAAGATTGTGTCTGGTTTTGTAATATTTGTAATATTAAGGATATATCAGATTCTACTTTTGTCAATTTTTGCTGAAGTGTTTCTATTAAAGGAATATTTTCTTCTAAAAGAGTTATTCGGTTTTTTATTGCGTCAACTTTTTCTTTTTCTTCTTTTTGTTCGTTTTCACGTTGATTTTTACAATAATCAATATTTGGGTCTTTATCATATTCTCCTTGTTCTTCCATTTCATCGTGAAATTTAGTGAATTCTATAGAATTTACTCTTTCAAGAAGCGCTGTTCTCGCGTCTTTTGACATCTCTTTTAAAACAAATATTTCCTGTTTAACTTCTTCCATTTATATATTATAAAGAAAAATTACATAACTATTAAATTCCAAGAAATACTATCATTGATATCACTCGTCACTCCGCCTGTTGTTGAAATTTGGACGTCAAAATATCCTGTTGCGCTTTGCGTCCACTGTATCACATCGCTAATTGCTATAGTTTCGTGATTGAAGGTAATGTTAATATATTTCCATACAACTGAGTTTGCGTATATTCCACCACTACGCACGATGGCTAATTGTGCTGATTTAAGTCCAGTAGACCCACTATACCACGTTGCTGAAAAATTTACGACAACAGAACAAGGAGTTGAAGGAATATATATGCCATTTGTCACATAAACTCCCCCCGTCCAAGCAAATCCATTATTGATATATTTCCATGTTGAAAGCGGGCCTTGTCGAAGGAAACCATCTGTATCTCGAAAGCATAAACGTAATGATGTATTATTGAAAGTGCTTGTTCCAGTAGTAGGATTTGTTCCAAGCCTCAACTCGGAGTCCATCCAAGTGGTTCCGCCTCGTATATAATTGTTACTGTCTGAATACGAAAAATGGGTATAGCCATAGCCTCCATTTGATATATTGAGGGCACCGCCGCCACCTGTTCCACCCATTGAAACATTTCCTGCGAAGTATGAAGTCCCAGCATTTTCCAAACCGAATCCAGCGCTCGGACTCCTTCCAATACCGAGCGTGTCATATATCCTCACATATCTCGTGCTAGTTCCTGCTCCAACGATGTCTAGAGAATTGGCATCTCCAAACCTTTGATAAGCAATTTTTCCTGCGTTGGCCTCCTTCGTCTGGTCATAGCCGAAGTTTATCACGTTTGTTCCTGCTATTTGCGTCTCTGCTGTCACACGAAGGGTATTATTAAAGGTTGCTAAGGCTTGGGTTGATATAGGGCTGATAAAATCGACGTATCCCGTGCTAAGAACGGTGAAGGCATCATACTGTGTCCCTTGATTATACGTTCTGAACCGATAGGCTACATTACCTCCTGATTGAACATAGGGAAAGATATGAAGACGATAGAACCCAACAGATGAAGTGTTGTCTGACGCATTAATACAAATACCACCCGCATCATCAGCGCCATACGACGAATTCACAGTAAAACGAGAGACAGGGTCGAGAAAAACACCCGATGCGAAACCTACGACTACGTTTCCACCCAGTGGATTTATCAGCAAGTCCGTGCCGTGGTCGGTGTCTTGTGATGCTCCTGAGTTCGTGTAAAAATCACTTGACTGAATGAAGCATCCACTACCGGCGCCTCCTGTGTAATAGTTTCCCAGTAAGAGACGCTCTCCGTTTGTGTTGTTCTGTATAATCAGTTGCGCTTTTGATGGATTGGCCGCTCTGTTTGCATATGAGATGGGGTTGCCCACAAAATACAGTTGATTGAACCAGTGCTCCATATCTTGGTAGGCGTTTCCCGCAAGGTTGAAGGAGTCTATTTTAAATGAATTGGAACCACTCGTTCCCATCGTAACCTCTACATCACTTCCTCTATAATAGATTTTGCGGGTATTCATAATTATATCACCAGTCATCGTTCCGCCCGCTAAAGGAAGGTAAGCGCTGAGCGTCGTCGTCAGAGAGCCCTTATTTACCACATCCTCGTTATTGACTGCGGTGTAGGTGGTTGTAATCTTATTAGTTCCCATGTTGAGGGGTTTTGAGATATATACACCTGAACACGTGCCTGTCGTCTGGTCGCCGATGATTGAAATGGCAAGACGGTTTGTTTCTGTGTCAGACCCAGTCAAACCAATCCAGAAATTACCTCCTGACACAGCATCAGGCACACCTAACAGACGAGTGTTTACGGTAAGTGCGCCTGAAGAGATGGTTAGAGCCCCACTTAGAGTTCCACCCGTTAAAGGTAAATAATTCCCAAAATTTGAACTCAAATTATTTATTTGTGTCTGAATATTTGACGATGCTCCTGACAAATATCCCAACTCTGTTGTTGTTATATTAGAAGTTGTAATATTTTTACTTCCATCTAAAACCAACACTCTCGATGCAGTAAGTGTGTTTAATGTTACTGTATTATTAAATGTATTCGTTCCTGTCCATACATTATTTGATCCTAAATTATTAGGACCGGTTGGTCCTGTGCTACCCGTGCTTCCTGTTGGTCCATTATAGACTACTTGACTCACTGTTACTATTGCCGATGGTACCTCTGGACCATAAGTAGCCGTATTTTGTGCTAAAAATGCAACTCCTGTATCACCAGACGCCCATTTTAATTCTACATAATCATTTGCCTCTAAACTTACTACAAAATTCCACGCTGGAACCTCTAAACTTGCACTTGAAGAACCACTCGCAGCCACCTCTGTATTTGTCCAACTTAAATCCAATCCATTCTTAGACAACCATATAAAAACGCTACTTGAACCTCCTCCTGTTGTTTTTTGTAATTGAAATGAAAACTGTATGTTATAAACTCCTTTGTTATCTACTTTTATCCTTGTTGGATTTCCACCACCATTATTTTGTATACTTACTCCAAATGCAATATCTGTTGTATTTAATTTGACAGAGTTAGAAGCACCGCTTACCGGATTAGTTTGCGTAGTAGTATCATAAAAAGAACCATAATAACCAGTTGCGCCACCAGCACCTTGAGGTCCTACTGGTCCTGTATATCCTGTTGGTCCAGTGTTTCCCGTGTTTCCGGTAGAACCAGTAGGTCCTGTAGCGCCAATCGTTGCAAAAGAAGTATGTATATGAGAATATGTAGATGTCCCCTCAAATGATAAAATTATTGGATGATCACCTCCTCCGTTATCATTATTATTTCCAAATATCTTAAAAACTAAAGATGTATAACTACTTATATCTGTATATGGCAAGTTTACAGAACAAGTATACTGTTCTGTGGTTGTCGTATTTATAACAACAATACTCGAATTTGATCCTATTTGAGTTTCTGTTCCTCCACCATTTCTTCCGTAAACTACAAAATAAAGAGACATATGATTACCACTTGCCCCTTGTGCATCAGTTCTTGCAAAAATATTTAAATCCCACAATCCACTAGGTATAAAACTTCCTATAGAAAGTGATGATATATAATTAGCAAAACCACTTGCTAATAACGTTCCTGTTGAACTTGCTAAAACTGTCGTCGAAATATTTGACGATGATGCACCTGATTCTGTTCTGGATAATAATTTGTATGTATTAATAGTTGGATTTGGCACTTGTGAATAATTTAAATATAATAATAATCCACTTGATATTCCTTGTGGACCAATAGGCCCGGTTTGTCCAGTACTTCCTGTAATGCCTGTTGGTCCAGTATTTCCAGTGTTTCCTGTTGGTCCAGTACTTCCTGTTGGTCCTGTACTACCTGTACTACCCGTGCTTCCAGATGGTCCTGTTGATCCAGTATTACCAGTATCTCCAGTAGGGCCCGTCGACCCAGTGTTTCCAGTATCTCCTGTATCTCCTTGAGGTCCCATCTCTCCTGTGTCTCCTGTAGGACCAGTGTTTCCAGTAGGACCAGTGTTTCCAGTAGGTCCAGTACATCCTGTTTTTCCTGTTGAACCAGTATTACCCGTATTTCCTGTTGATCCTGTATTTCCTGTAGATCCTGTAGATCCTGTAGATCCTGTAGATCCTGTATTTCCTGTAGGTCCTGTATTTCCTGTTGATCCAGTTGGTCCTGTGTTTCCTGTTGGTCCTGTGTTTCCTGTTGGTCCTGTTGGTCCGTTATAAGATACTTGTGACATATTAACTATAGCGGACGGGATATAAGGAGATATTTGTGAATATAATAATACATTCGATTCATTAGAAACCCATTTTATTTCTAAATAATCATTAGCATTCATTAAAACTGTATAATTCCATGTTAATACGCTAAATTCAGAACTTTCTACTGTTACTTCTGATGTTGTCCATAAAATATCACTCTCATTTTTAGTTAAATAAACTAAAACATTGTTTTTGACTAAACTGTTATTTTGAAATTGTAAAGAAAAATTAATATTATAAATTCCAAAATTTTCTACTTTTATTCTACTTGGATCACCCATGCCATTACTATCTATAACTATTCCAAAAGAAATAGTTTGGCTATTTAATAATACTTGGTTCGAATTTCCTACAGAAAGATTAGGCTGTATTGTAGTATCATAAAATAAACCATAATATCCTGTAGCTCCTCCGGCTCCTTGAGGTCCTATAGGACCAGTATCTCCAGTTGGTCCTGTTGACCCTGTTGACCCAGTACTTCCAGTATCTCCAGTTGATCCAGTAGGTCCTGTTGATCCAGTATCTCCTGTACTTCCAGTATCTCCTTGTGCTCCCATATCACCAGTATCACCAGTAGGTCCTGTTGCTCCTGTATTTGTAGCCTCTCCTGGAATGCCAGTAGGACCAGTATAACCTGTTGGTCCAATTGTGCCAGTAACTCCAGTAGGTCCATCTAAAAGATTTAATTTTCGATAAATATATGTTCCGATAATAGAATTTGTTTGTTGGCTTGCTGATTGAAACATTTATATTTTATATTATTTTATATATTTTTATAATATCAATATACAGTAAATTAATTTACTGTATATTGTATTTTTCAACTATTTTCAACTATTTTCAACTATTCATCGTCGCTATCACTTTCATCATTATCATACATTAGCCATGCTTGATATTCATTATAAATTTCATCTTCATTATCTTTATTATCTTCATTATCTTCAAAAACTTTCTTCTCGAGCTCTTTAACACGATCTTTAATATATTTTTTTAAACATCTACACGGAAAAATTCTCTCATCATAATTCTTATCAGGGATATTTTTGATCACTTCTGAATGATAAGTATTCATCTCTTCTTCATAAAATAAAGCTTTTTTCTGAGTTAATTCGGAAAATGGATCCGTCGCAATCATATTTCCAAATTTTGCTATCTTCTTTGATTGTTCATACAATACATATTCATCATATTCATAATTATCTTTAAGATAATGAACATATGCCTTTGCATATATAGAAAGTAACTCTTGTAAAGACTTCATATTTTGACAACGATTAGGATTATATTTTATAATTTAAATCAATTTTATTCACATTCTAACAACATTCTAAACAACATTCTAAACAACATTCTATATAATTATAAACATTATAATTATAATTATATTTATTCTTGAATAAATCTCCACAACTGCATGATTTGATTAAAATGACGATTTTTCTCTTCTTTGTATACTTTTTCGCATTTAGAATATTTGAAATATCTATAATTTGGATAATTCATAATCATCTCTTCAAATGAATTATAAAAATCCTTAAAATTAAAAGTATAAACATTTGCAAATTTGTAATGATAAAATGTAATCGTCTCTGTATTGCCAAGCCAAGTAATCTTGAAAAAAGTCACCTTATAGACATCAACGATTTCATTGTGAATTTCAAAAGACCGAACAAAACGAGCCATTCTCTATTCTGTATTCTTTTGTATTCTCTAAAAATATATATTATATTCATTAAAACATATATAAATCAATTTTATTTGATTTATATTTCTCATTTATCATACTTTAACCATCTTTTATATTCCTCATGCATATCTTTATTATTCTCGAACTCTTTAACACGTTCTTTGATATAGTTTTTCAAACATTTACACGGAAAAATACCTCCTTTTTCATTGTAATCATAATTCTTGTTAGAAATATCTGCTATTACTTCCGAATGATATGTAGCCATCTCTTTTTCATAGAATAAGGCCTTCTTTTGAGTTAATTCAGAAAACGGATCTTTATCAATCATATTATGGAATTTTACCATCAACCTTGGAAGATAATGAATACACGTTTTTTCATATACTGAACGTAATTCTTCAATAGACTTCATATTTTATTCTTTTATTCTAATATTCTAATATTCTGTTATATCTTTGTTTCATTATAATTTTATAAATCAATTTTATGCCATTATCTCAAATTATCTCAAATTATCTCAAATTATCTCAAATTATCTCAAATTATCTCAAATTATCTCAAATTATCTCAAATCATCTCAAATCATCTCAAATCATCTCAAATCATCTCAAATCATCTCAAATCATCTCAAATCATCTCAAATCATCTCAAATCATCTCAAATCATCTC
>Ga0194123_10003133_pt1 | contig 20261 bp, 16 predicted proteins | sample TA2MahsurfametaG_5_FD_155479 | JGI IMG/M metagenome (GOLD analysis project Ga0194123, IMG submission 155479) | Freshwater microbial communities from Lake Tanganyika, Tanzania - TA2015023 Mahale A surface | ecosystem: Environmental > Aquatic > Freshwater > Lake | place: Tanzania: Lake Tanganyika... | reverse complement strand
TGGTGGTGATGGCACAACCAGCGAAGTAGTAAACGGGTTGCTAGCTAGTGGCTTAAGCGTGGCTAATCTGCCGATTCTCTGCCCATTGCCCGGCGGTAGTGCGAACGTATTTGCGAGAGCGCTTGGTTTTTCTAAGAACCCTGCAACGGCAGTAGGTCAAGCGCTGGTTGCTATCGCGGATAACTCTTACCAACTCATAAATCTAGGTCGAGCTCAGTGGGCAAATGGCGATAGGTACTTCACTTTCTCTTTGGGGGTGGGCCTAGACGCTGAGGTGATTTCGGCGATGGAATCAGACAGAGAAGCGGGCAAGCGAGCGACACCGTTTAGATACTTACAAACTTCGATCAGGCAACTCGTGCTGACCGAAAAAGTCGAGCCGAAGATCACCATAGAAACTGAAGGCAGGGGCTATGTTTATGGTGTTTTCACCTTGCTTGCGCAAAACACCAACCCCTGGACTTACTTCGGCCCACTTGCAGTTAGCGGGTCAAAGTCTGCGAGCTTCGAGGGCGGCTTGGATTTCTTAGCAATCAAACACGTGGGCGTCTTAAGCACGCTTTCATTGATGACAAAATTGGTTCGCGGTGAGTTTTCGTCAGATGACGGTGACCTCGTCCAACTTAAAAATCAAAATCGCTTGAGGTTGGTGGCCAGTTCGCCGATGCCCATGCAGTTAGACGGTGAGTCGTATGCGCCGATCAGCCAGGTCGAGATTTCAAGCGTTGAGTCGGCGTTGCCGGTGCTAAGGGCCGGTGCAGCCGCGGTCTGAGCGCGGGGTTGTCCACAGGTTGGGGATAAATTCTTCGAAGGCACTAATTCTGCTTTCATTTTGGGCTTTTTCTTCGGCTCTGGGCCTTCACTAGTGGGCCAATCTGTGGAAGAATCACCAGTCACCGAAACAAATTCATTCAATAGGGGGTCTGCTCATGGACTGGCGGCATCAAGCTGCCTGTCGGGACGAAGACCCAGAACTCTTCTTCCCCATTGGTAACACTGGCCCCGCTCTAATTCAGATCGAGCGGGCAAAAGCAGTATGTCGACGCTGTGAGGTGTCGGTCGAATGTTTGGAATGGTCGATCGAGACCGGACAAGAGTCTGGCGTTTGGGGCGGCTTAAGCGAGGACGAGCGAGCCGCGCTTCGACGACGACGTGGCATTCGTTATCGGCCACCCGTCGATCAACTCGCCTAACTAAGCAACAGTGATCACCGGGCACGGTGGTGCCCACGCCATCGCTGCTGCGCGCGAACATGGCGTCGAGTGGCTATTCACGCTTTCTGGCGCGCATATTTTTCCGCTCTATGACGCGGCGGTCGGTGGCAAAGAAGGCGTAGAGCGCGGGCAGGCGCAATCGCCCAAACTGGTGGACGTTCGTCATGAGCAAACCGCAGTGTTCGCGGCCGAGGCGATATCGAAGCTAACAAGACGACCTGGTTTTGCTGCGTTAACTGCAGGGCCCGGGGTGACCAATGGGGTCAGTGCGATTGCACAGGCTAAGTACAACGCGAGTTCGATTGTTGTAATTGGTGGTCGAGCACCTGAGTTTCGCTGGGGATCAGGGGCATTGCAAGAGCTTGATCACCCTGCGTTGTTGGGGCCGATAACGAAGAAGGCCAGCACGCTTCGCACCCTCGAAGAGATCTACGCAGGTGTTAACGAGGCGTTTAACTTGGCGAGGTCTGCACATCGCGGGCCGGTGTTCGTTGACATTCCGATGGATGCGCTGTTCTCGCAGGGTGAAGTTGATGGCGGCGCGGGTGCTGGCGGCGCGGGCGAAAACGTGCTTCGCCGTGAACCCAGCGAGGCCGACCTCGACAGCGCTGCCAGTGTCTTGGCCAACGCCGAACGGCCTGTCTTAGTCATTGGCACCGACGTGTGGGCCGATTTCGCTGAAGCTCAAGCACTCGAGCTTGCTAATTCTTTAGGTATACCTGTAATAGCAAACGGCATGGGACGGGGCGTGCTGCCCCCGTCCAACGAAAACTTGATCACGTTGGCGCGCAGTGCTGCTTTTGCCAACGCCGATGTTGTGGTTGTGATGGGTGCCCCACTGGATTTTCGCCTTGGTTACGGCAGCTTCGGCGGCAAAGGCGGCAGCGCGCCTGCGAAAGTCGTTCACATCGCCGACGCCGCTTCAGAAGTCGCTGGGCACGCCGAATTGACGGCTCAAGTCTCAGGGTCACTTGCTGTTATAGCAAATGAACTAAGTGAGCGAGTTGCCAAGAAGTTTGGTGGCGCTTCGCTTGCAAGTTCCAAATGGAAGACCTGGCGAGAAGGTTTACGTGAAACTCATCTGGCGGCAAAGGCCAAAGATCTGGCAGATCTTTCAAGTGCGGCAAACCCCGCTCATCCTTCGCGCATCTATGGCGAGCTGCTGCCTCGATTAAAAGATGATGCGGTCGTGATTGGGGACGGGGGCGACTTCGTCTCGTTTGCCGGGCGCTATGTGGAACCTGCCCAGCCCGGCAACTGGCTAGACCCGGGGCCTTTCGGGTGCCTAGGTACGGCGTGCGGTTACTCGATGGCCGCACGACTTGCCAGGCCAAACTCGCAAGTTGTCACTCTGCTAGGTGACGGGGCTCTTGGGTTTTCACTCGGTGATCTAGAAAGTCTGACTCGTCACAAACTTCCTGTGGTGATGGTGATGGCGAATAACGGAATTTGGGCGCTCGAGCGAGGGCCGATGCGCAAGCTCTACGGCTATGACGTGGTCGCTGAGCTACGACCTCAGATCGGTTATCACCAAGTTATGCAGGCACTCGATGGTGCGGGTGAAATTGTTAGCGACCCGAACCAAATTGGGCCAGCACTCGATCGTGCATTCGAATCCGATCGGCCATATCTGGTCAACGTAATAACTGACCCAGACGTCGAATACCCGCGTAACACCCTCGGCATCTAACTACCGAACTACTTCGACCCCTCAGTGGCCTCTGGGCCCGGGGGGAGCATCTTGAATTCGGGGATTTCCATGAAGCTGCGTACTTCGGTGTAAGAGCTCACTTGTTCGATTACTACCCCATGCTGATCACTTACAAAACGAGTCACCTTCGTGTAAGTGCGACTCACTCGAACCTGGCGCAGTCGCCGAACGACTCGTTCGCGCAATTCAGGCGGTGTAACCCCCAAGGCGCGACAAGCAGCAATCAAACGCTCACGTAGGCGCTCATCTAATTCGAAAACCACGATTTCTTGATTGCTCATGCGCTCACCCCCTGTGCTGCGCCAGCAAACCCACGCTCGGCCGCGTAGTCGGCCAACTTCTCACGCAATAGTTTTCTGCCACGATGCAAACGCGACATCACGGTGCCTACGGGTGTGTCCATGATTTCTGCGATTTCTTTGTAGGCAAAGCCCTCAACGTCTGACAGATACACAGCCAAGCGAAACTCCTCAGGCAATGAAGTCATCGCGTCAACCACCTCGCTATCGGTGATGGCAGCAAGCGCTTCGACCTCGGCCGAACGCAAGCCCTCGGTTGCATCCGTAGAGGCTCGAGTGAGCTGCCAGTCTTCGAGCTCATCTGACCCCCCTTTGTAAGGATCTCGCTTCTTCTTTCGGTAAGCCGTGATGAAGGTGTTCGTCAATATTCGAAACAACCAAGCCCTCAAATTTGTTCCCGCCTGGAACTGATGAAACGAGGCAAAGGCCTTTAAGTAGGTATCTTGGACGAGATCCTCAGCCTCAGTTGGGTTCTTGGTCAAGCGCAAGGCAGCCCCGTAAAGCTGATCGAGATAGACCATGGCATCGGCCTCGAACCGCGATGCGAGCTCAGCTTCTTCAAGTGAATCACTCACCTAAGACAAACTAACTTCTGTAAGCAGTTCTGACGAGTTATTTCGAACGTTATTGACATCACGCGACACTGGGTGAGCAGTGATGAAACCCGTGGGCGGTGCAGGGACAAGAGCGATTACCTCGTCGGCATCTTGCACATTCGGGTCTAACCAAGCCTGCCAATTCTTATTCGGCACAACTACAGGCATTCGATGGTGAATATTGGCGATGTTCGCACTTGCTTCGGTAGTCAAGATACAAAACGTCAGGGGCTCGTCGTCAGTAAACGCCCCGTCCGCACTCGGCTCATGAGGCAACTCGAATATTCCTGCCATGGCGAGCAGCGGCTGTTCGGCAGGGTGCAAATAGAAAGGCTGCTTAGGCCCCTCAGGTTGCTCTTGCCACTCGTAGAAACCGTCGGCGGCTACCAGGCACCGACGTTTCTTAAAACTCGCCCTAAATGATGGTTTCTCAGCAACAGTCTCTAGGCGCGCATTTATCAAACGGTTGCCGATTGTTGCGTCTTTCGCCCAACTTGGAACGAGCCCCCAGCGCATAACCTCGACGTTGGGGCCATCACCCCCGGTAATGATGTAAGCACTTCGACTGGGAGCCACATTGAAATCAGGTGATAAGAAAGGGGGTGCAATAGGTTGCGTAAGCGAGAAATACTCTTGAATCAGCTCGCGATTGTTCTTCGCAACAAAGCGACCACACACCGTCGCATACTCGCACGGACATAGCAAACTAGCCGAGTGATACTAGGGCAGCATTCTTCGAAACCTTGGGTCGCACCGTCTGTAAAGACCCCGGTGAAAGCCACGGTTGAACTACCCGGATCGAAATCGCAGACCAACCGCGCGCTTGTGTTAGGCGCGCTAGCCACCGGTGAAAGCACAATTGCAAACCCGCTAATAGCTCGCGATACCCAACTCATGCGAGACGCTCTAACCGCCCTTGGCGCACGTGTCAGTGCCGGTAACGACGCTCTCTGGCGAATCACCCCAATTAACGCCTCAGCAATTAAAACCTCTTCGATAGCAATTGATGCTGGCCTAGCCGGCACGGTCATGCGATTCATATTGCCCGTGGCTGCTCTTACTCGAGGTGAAGTGACCATCTACGGCGACGAACGAGCTAAACAAAGACCAATCGCGCCATTAATCGAGAGCTTGCGAGAGATCGGTGTTGACATCCATGCTCACCGTGACTCGCTGCCAATCACCATCAAGGCCACCGGTGAAATCGCTGGTGGTAACACCTCATTAGACGCTTCGTCCTCGAGTCAATTCGTTAGTGCCCTACTACTCGCAGCGCCAAGATTTACCAACGGGCTTGCCTTGACCGACGTCGGCCCGAAATTACCGAGCCGCCCGCACATCGATATGTCGATTGCGATGCTTCAAGACTGTGGGGTTGCCGTCAACGAAACGATCAACGAACTGGGCCAAACGGTTTGGCAAATCGGCAAAAGTCAAATCAATGCACGCCAATGGCAAATCGAGCCTGATCTGTCTAACGCTGCGCCATTTATTGGCGCCGCATTAGTCACACAAGGCGAAGTTGCAATCAAGAACTGGCCGGCGCAAACCACCCAAGCTGGTGATTACCTAAGACAGCTAATAGATCTTTGGGGCGGATCTTGGAAGTTCACACCAGTTGGCCTACAAGTAACGGGCCCGAATCGCTTGCGGGGTATAGACGTCGACCTAGGCGATTACGGCGAACTAACCCCGGTTGTCGCGGCCATTTGTGCGCTGGCGAGTGAGCCTTCAGTGCTTAGAAACATCGAACACCTACGAGGCCACGAATCAGATCGCTTAGCCGCACTCACTGAGAATTTGGCAGCCGTGGGTATTGAGTGTCACGCAGATTCTGACTCACTACACATAAACCCACAATCGACTGACCGTAATTCTTCAGCTAAGACATGGCAAAGCTACGAAGACCACCGCCTAGCAACTGCTGGGGCCCTAATCGGTTTAGTGATCGAAGGCATCGAGATTGACGACATTGGCGCGACAACCAAAACGATGGCGAACTTTCCACTCTTGTGGCAAGAAATGCTCGTGAGGCCCTCTACTTAGTGGTCTCACGTCGGCGGGTCTCTTTAGAAGAAGAAGACCACATACCGACAAGGCAATTGCAGGACGGGGGCAGACGCAGCAAGAATCAACCAGCGCACGCGAACGCCTACCCGGCGATGGTCACCACCGTTGATCGTGGCAGATTCGAATTGTTACTGCTCGACCCGACTAGATCACAGACTCGAATTTCTGCAATCAAGGCCCGACAAATTGGTCGCAAAGGCGTGATCGTCGGGGACAACGTCAAAGTGATTCCAACCAGCAAAGATGCAGGGCGAATAATCGCCGTGCAACCAAGAAATACCGTGCTTAGACGAAGTGCAGACGATTCAAATACACGCGAAAAGCCGATAGTCGCCAATGCGACGCAACTTGCTGCCGTCATTGCCACGACCTCACCTGAGCCAAATTTTGGATTAGGCGAAAGGGCAATCATCGCGGCAATCGATGCAAAGTTAACCCCGCTGGTAATTGCCACTAAGTGCGATTTGGCTGCACCAAACAATCTTCGAGACTATTTCGAGGCCCTAGGGGTAGAGGTGCTTACGACGGTAAAAGGGCAGAATGTCGACAACGTAGCAAAGCGCCTAACAGATCAGACAACGGTTCTAATCGGTGAATCGGGCGTTGGTAAATCGAGCTTGGTCAACGCATTGGTGCCAGCTGCTGGTCGAGAGACTGGGCACGTAAGTTCAGCTACATCATTCGGGCGACATACCTCGAGCTCAGTGGTTGCGTTCGCCCTACCTTCTGGGGGGCTTTTGATTGATACCCCAGGGCTTCGAACATTTGGACTAGCTCATATAACTGTCAAAGAATTCGAAACCAAAGCCCGCAATAGATTGAACACTGATTCTGAGAAGTTTCAAGAATTACTTAAATTGGTTCAAGACCTACCAGCGCTGCGGAACTACTAGCAGCGGAACTACTAGAGGCTTTACGTGGGTAGCCGGCTGCTCCAAACTAATTCAGCACCTGTGTGACCTGCTCGAATCGCCCAAAAGGTAGCCAGCACAGCAAAAACTACGGCCCCTATCGCAAGCAAATTGCCATCGAATCGGCGTGACCTGCGACTACTTCGATCTATCAGCCACAAACCAAGAAGTGTCAAAAACGTTGCACCTGAAAACCACCAAACTCTTTCGCCGAACCCAGCGTGCTCGACCACTTCATAGCCCAACTGGTCTTGTAAAGCCTCACCTGTTTGAGACGCAGCAAAAGCTGATACCGCAGCCAAGCCAGCGATAACCAAAATCAGTGGCCCGAACCGATACGAAAGCTTTCGATTGGCAACCATGATGACGGCCAAAAGAGCGGTCAGCGGGATCAAAACCGCCGGCGCATGCACGATGAACGGGTGCGCGGGAAGCCCGAAAACGTCGAAATTCCAGCCTTCGTCGCCAAGCACACTCTTAATCTAGTTGACTTCGATGCACTAGCGTCGCGACAGATGCCAGTTCTTCATGACGCCAGCCTGAAAGCCGAACTTGCCGCTGACTTAGTGCTCGCGCACCAATTAGCCGACGCTGCCGACGACGTCAGCATGCGGCGATTTGGTGCCAGCGACTTGGTTGTCACAAGCAAACCTGACATGACCCCAGTAAGTGACGCAGACAAAATGGTTGAAGAAGTCGTCCGCAAGCGCATCGAGCGCAACGACGCTACTGATTCGATTATCGGAGAAGAATTTGGTTCATCTGGTACTTCGATTCGCGAATGGATCATTGATCCGATAGACGGTACGAAAAATTTCGTACGCGGTGTACCGGTTTGGGCGACACTGATCGGCCTCAGAATTGCAAACTCTGCGCCAGACCGAGGCGACATGGTGCTGGGAATGATTTCAGCCCCTGCTTTAGGCAGGCGATGGTGGTCAGCTATGGGCGGGGGCGCGTGGCTCGGCCCAAATAGTGCAGGGGGTGAGCAAGGCAAGCGCATTGCGGTGTCTGCCGTAAACAAACTGCCCGATGCATCACTTTCATATTCGAATTTGATGGGGTGGCAAGAAGCCGGGCGACTTTCGGAGTTCTTGAAACTAGTAGAGGTTGTTTGGCGAACCCGTGGCTACGGCGATTTTTGGAGTCATTGCATGGTTGCCGAGGGGGTAATTGATGTCTCAACAGAACCGTCAGTTGCGCTGTGGGATCTCGCCGCCGTATCTGCGTTAGTTAGCGAAGCAGGCGGGCGTTTTACTGGGTTGGACGGGGTCGCAGGCCCTGCACAAAGTTCCGCAGTAGCGAGCAACGGCGCGTTACATACAGAGGTGCTCTCGATCATCGGCGATTAAGCCGAATGGGTAACCCCCCTGCTGGTCTTGCCATGACCAACGCCCTAGTTGTCGGTGGTGCGCCAGCAGTGGTAACCGAATAGAACTGCATTACGCGTGCTATCAGTAACACGCTTTCTAAGAGTGCAAAGTCTTTGCCTATGCAAAGTCTCGGGCCTAGCCCAAATGGAATATAAGCACCGCGCTTGGGTGCGGGCGCATCGGGCAAGAATCTGGTCGGATCAAACGTGCTCGCGTCATGCCATGCGGCCGGGTGACGATGCGTAGCCCAAGGCGAGATGATGACAACCGAGCCACCAGGTATTTCTACACCGCTTAAGACATCGGGTTCATCAGAACGTCTCGAGATAACCCACCCTGGCGGGTACAACCTGAGAGCTTCGTCAACCACAGCCTGCAAATACGAGAGCTCGCGCGCGTCAGAAACCGTCGGCACCCGTCCACCTAGTTTTTCGTCAACCTCGGCTTGGATCTTTTGTTGTACGTGGGGGTGAGAGGCAATCAGCCACCACGTCCAGGTGAGTGAGCTCGCGACAGTCTCGTGTCCGGCGACTAAGAAGGTGACTATCTGATCGCGTAATTCTTGGTCGCTGAAGTGATCCGGCCCATTTGCGCCATTTGATGCGCCGTTTGATGCGTTTGATTCCACGTCATCTGCGGGCGCATTGGCTGCGATGAGCAGATCCAACATGTCGGGGTCGCGATCGACACCCGCTGTGCCTTTTCGTTCAGCCAAGATCCGCCCGACCGCTGAATCAAGTTGTGCCAGAGCTTTTGACATCTTGCGATTCAGGGGGCTTGGCACCCAGGGCGGCGGTGCAATTGGCGTTCGAGCGCGCGCGACCACCACATCAAGGGCATCTAGGGTGGCTTGAGCCGTGGCTTCTACGTCACCGGCTAAGTCGGTTCCAAACAACGAGCGCGAAACCACTTCGAGACCTGCGTGCATCATCACGTCGTCTGCGTCGATGACAGAACCATTTGGCAATTGCTGCCACTCGGCCAAGAGTCGGTCGGTAACTACGGCTGTGTCAGTGCCCACCCGCGCAATTGCCTCGTGATGAAACGCCGGTTGCACCAGCCGCCGTTGACGACGCCAACCTGGGGTATCTACGGCTAACAGGCCATCACCCGTTACTAAGGCCAGGTTTTGGTATTGAATCGTGCGCTTGCCGTAATTGCGAGCATTCACGCGAAGAACGTGGTCTACATCGTCAGGGTGCGAGATGTAGTAAACGGGCACGGTGGGCACCGGGAACTGCACGATGTCGCCGTACTTCTGGCGCGTCTCGACTAAGAACTCTGCGGGTGCTTTTCTGACGCGAATCAGGTCGCGAAACATCTGAGGGGTAGTCGGGCCTGGTGCGTTGATTACTACGCGCCCAACCGTGCGGTTGTTCACTTCAGTAGCGGGGGCAGGATTTGAACCTGCGACCTCTGGGTTATGAGCCCAGCGAGCTACCGAACTGCTCCACCCCGCGATAGAGCCATAACTCTACCCGCGTGCAAGAAATGAAGTTCTAGCCGGCTTTATCGATACCGAACTAATGCCAGCAGCACGCAACGCTCGCTCTGCCGCTACCGCTCTTGCCAGTGCGTCTTCAAGTTGGCGCTGCGCTTGTCCATAAGCGGTGAAGTCACCGTTGGCCAACGCTCTGCGACCAGCTTCAACTGCCCGCTGCATGTCCGCTAACGCATCGGCTAACTCGGCTTCGGGGTCTTCAATGACAGGTGCAGGCGGTACGGCCTCAGGTGCAGGCGGCTCGCCTTGTTCGGGCACGGAGGGCTCAGTTTGTTCGGGCAGGGCAGGCTCGGTTTGTTCAGGCAGTGCGCCCTCGTCTAATCCAGAGCTCGGGGGCGCCTTACCCAACAAGACTTCAAGAGCACGATCGATGTTTTCTTCGAAGACCACTTGGTCACCGAATGACGCAAGGACACGACGCAGCAAGGGGTAACTCTCACCAGCTGCCGCCCGAATGTAGACCGGTTCGACATAGAGGATCCCGTCGCCAATGGGGAGTGATAGCAAATTACCTAACTCGACCTCAGAGCCACCTCGTCGCAACAAGTTGAGCAAAGAACCAACATCTGGGTTCGATTCAAAATTATTTTGCACCTGAACTGGCCCAGGAATCACAGTATTTCGCGGCAATTGAAGCACGCGAATCTTGCCGTAATCGTCACCTACTTGTGAATTGACCGCCATAAACGAAGCAAGTGTTTGCCTTCGTACGGGAGCAAAAGTCGTCGTCAATGAGAATTCAGCCGTCTTTGCCCCTGGCATCTGAAGTTGTAAGTAATAAGGCGGTTGAGGCTCTTGCAACGTGGGCGAAGTCGGGTCGATCGGAATCACCCAAAAGTCCTGACCGCTATAGAACGCAAGCGGGTCAGTCACGTGATAACGACTCATGATGGTGCGTTGAACTTTGAAGATATCTTGTGGGTAGCGAACGTGAGCTAATAATTCGTCAGGCATTTCAGAGCGAGGCTTGACAACCCCTGGAAACGCTTTAGACCAAGACTTCACCAGCGGGTCTGAATCGTCCCACTGATACAACGTCACCGTGCCTTCATAGGCATCAACCGTTGCCTTGATCGAGTTTCGAATGTAATTGACAGGTATCGATTGCTGCAGCGCGATTGCTCCAGAAGCGGCAACGCGCGAGTCAACGGTGGCCTGGTCTAAGAATGTTCTCGTCGAATACGGGTACTGGGCCGAAGTTGTATAGCCATCAACAATCCAAACGATGCGGCCGTCAATCACGCTTGGGTACGGATCAGAATCAAGCGTTAGCCAAGGGGCTACTTGGCCGATGCGATCGCGTGGGTCACGAATATAGAGAATCTGCGACTCTTCGTTGACCAAATTAGAAAGCAAAATGTTTATCTCACCGAACTTCACGGCATAAATCAGTTTCATGAAGAAATTACCTATCGAAACCCCACCGTTGCCGCTGTAGGTGTTATTTCGCTGACCATTGGGGCTCGCGTCATCTGGAAAGTCAAGTTCGCGTGGGTCTGCGTCATCTGGGGCGCCAACAATCGAGTACTCAGGGGATTGCTGACCGAAATAGATTCGGGGCTGATCAACCTCAAGTTCACCAACCGGTGGAATATCGGCTTCAAAAAATATCGGTCGCCCGTCAATCTGGGCTTGGTTGTCATAAGCCGCGACCAGCCCGAAACCGTGAGTGTAAATCAAGCGCGTGTTGATCCAGTTTTGTTGGGACGGGGGCAGCGCAGACAGGTTCAACTCGCGCGCAGCAACTACCGAACCCCGTACTTGGTTGCTTAAGTCATAACGATCGACGTCTAATACATCGGGGAACCCGTAATAACCACGCACTTGCTGAAGTTGTCTAAACGTCGGTGAGAGCAAGCCTGGATCCATGATGCGGATGGCTTCGAGAGTGCCTGTTTGGGTTGCCAAAACAGTTTCGTTAACCGTGGTTTTGGCTGGGTAGTCCTCTTTGACTACGTCAGCGATTCCGTATGCATCTCTGGTTGCTTCGATGTTGCGAGCTATGTACGGCGCCTCGCGGTCTGCCTCGCTCGGGCGCACCACGAAGTTCTGCAACAGGGCCGGGTAAACGCCACCTATGACAACGGTCGTGAACAACCAAGCTGCTACCCCAATTACGGCCAGCCGCCACCTGCGTCTTAAGGCGGCGACCAAGAACAAAACGGCGACGATCAAAGAAATGCCGATGAGCAACGTCTTGGCAGGCAAAGTCGCGTTGACATCTACGAAACGCATGCCAGCAATCAGAGGGTTGTCTTGCAGGGCCAACCCGTAGCGGTCTAGCCAGTAAGCGAAAGCCTTCGCCAGAAAGAAAAGCGCAAACAAAATGCCAAGGTGGGTTTGAGCCGCAGGCGATGCTCTTTGCCCCCGGGGCTGCAAGCGCAACCCGCCATATAAGTAGTACATGACCGCCGCCGCGACGATCGAGAACAGCAAAGCGGTGATGATGAACCCAGATATGAGTCGCAACACCGGGTAGTCATAGAAGAAGAACCCGAGCTCCATGCCGAAGTGTTTGTCGTTTACCCCAAAAGGTTCGCCATAGATCCAGAGCAACCAGGTGCGAAAGTCCGCAGATCCCGAAAGGCCGGCCAACAACCCAAGCAACACAGGAACAGTGATAAACACTGCGCGCCTAACCGGGTCAAAGGCCTGGCGATATCTCTCTACCGATTCTTGGTCTGCTGTCGGTATCAGAAACTTCGGTCTTAGGCGGTAAGCCAGCCAAAGGTTTAGCCACAGAACCAGGCCCAAGGCTGTGCCAAAAACCACGAACAAACCGATTCGCCAGAAGATCAATCTTGTGAAAACGATTTCGGCATCTACCGAGCGATACCAAAGCCAATCAGAGAAGTACTGAAAAAAGAGCAAGACACCGATACCCAATGCGACCAGCAGTGCAATGGTGACGACCAATCGGCCGCCGGGTCGTGAAGGCCTTCGCAGACTCGAAACGCTGCTCACCTTCCTAACCTATTTCAGTACCGGTGCACCGGGGCAATGAGTCTGCGCCGTCCATAGCCCACTTACGTAGGTAATTCACGGCCTCTGTGACGCTCTTCACTGGCACCAAAGGCATTCCACGAAACTCTGAACGATTCACATCATCACAGTTGTCTGCAGGTAACAAAAAGATCTCAACATCTTGGTTGCTAGCTGCTGCCAGTTTTTGCCATAGGCCACCTATTGGCCCTACCTCGCCAGCTGGGGTAACCGTGCCCGTACCGGCAACTTCTTCGCCTTTGGTCAAGTTGCCCGGCGTTAGTTCGTCGATGATGCCAAGAGCGAACATCAACCCGGCACTTGGCCCACCAATCGAATCGAGAGCGAAATCAATTTCAAACTCCGCCTGCACGTCATTGCTAATGAAGATGCCAACTGACGCAGCGTTCGGGTCGTCATTGGCCGCCTGAGAAGTGACTTTTATCTTTCGAGGCTCGCCCTGCCTGATCACATCAAACTCGATTTCAGTGCCTGGCGAGTTTGCTCTCACTTTCTTAACCAGCTCTTCGGTAGTGGTTACCCCTGCACCTTGCACGCCAGTTATCTGGTCGCCTACTTCAAAAAGGCCAACTGATGGGCCATCATCGGCAACACCGCTTACCAGAACCGATGTGACAATCGGCAGACCCAGATGCCCAAGTGCGGCTGAAATCGCGTTGCCCTGAGAGTTACCAAACGCCACACGATTACGCGTGCGTGCCTGCTCTTCACTTAACTCTTCTGGGTAAAGCGCACTGCGCGGCACGATTGCCACATCGGGGTTCACCCAGCCCAGTAAGGCCTCGCCCAGTAACAAGATGCCAAACGGGCCACCGCGTTCAGTCACCGTCACCAGACCCAGTGAGCCATCTGGTGCATAGGTTTCGGTTCCCGAGATGGCAATCAACTCTTTGTCATCAAAGGTGCCAATCGTGTTAAAGATTGGCCCTGGGCTTTGTTTCACATACGGAACAGGAAGCACCAATAGCCCAACAATCAGCAGTGCGCCAAAAACTGCGACGAGGTAGCGTCGGTCGGCCAAGAATCTGCCCCTGGCTAAAACCTTGCGCAACGACCTAACAGGTTTGCGCGACGGACTAGCTATCGGGCTGGCTCGGCATAGAGCGCTTCATGGCTTCTCGCATGAGCTCGCGTCGCTTGATGCCCTCGTCAGGTTGAGGTGTCTTGCGTGGTCGGTACTTCCACGCGAACCAAAGCAACGTCAAACTAACCGCACCGATTGGAATCAGCCACCAAACCAACGCGGACAAACCCAAACCCCCCAAATTGCTCACTTCTTCATTGGCAACTGCCAACTTGTTTACCCCAGATTAACGTGGTGTCGTGGCTGGCGCAGAGGGTTTTGATCAACAGAACTTGGCGCAAATGCTGCAAGACCTAGGTTCACTTCTTGCCACCCCTGCGAACGAACCAATCAATTGGACGGGTGCGGTACAAGTTGCTCAGCGGGCGCTGAATAAATCAGACACCCAGCCACTAACGCCAGCAGATTCGGCTCGCGCAGAAAGCGCAATGGCGACTGCACAACTTTGGCTTTCAGAAGCAACCACATTGCCTGCTCATAGCGCCGGGGTTGATGTCTGGACTGCGAGTGACTGGGTCGAAGGCACCATCGATGAATGGCGCGAGTTGGTTAACCCAATTGCTGCTCGAGCCGGCGAAACCTTAGGTGAGATCTTGCCGCGCATCGCAGAGATTGCAGGTGATGACCCCGAGGGTGATCGCGAAAAAGTAAGTCAGAGCTTCGCACCGTTTGCCTCGATGATGAAACCACTTTCAGCTGCAATGTTTGGCATGCAAGTAGGTAATGGTCTTGCGAGTGTGGCCAGTGAAGTTCTGTGCTCTAGTGACATAGGTGTACCGCTAACACAAGGCCACACCCCTGCATTAGTGCTACCTGCCATAGACAAATTCGGTAGCCAGCTTGGCGACGCAGGGGCCGACGCGCTAATTTTCATCGCGTTACGCGAGGCAGCACACCAGCGACTATTCGCTGCCGCCCCGTGGCTAGCGAGTCAGTTCAAGACTTCGATCGTCGAGTACTCACGCACCATCGGCATCGACATGGACAGGCTGCGAGAAATCGTTCAGTCGGTCGAGCTCGGCCCCGGGGGCGACATGCAGAGCATGCAAGAGATGCTCGGCAGCGGCTTGATGAACGAGATGGCACCGAAAAAAGACACGCCAGCTTTGAATCGCCTCGAGACCATGTTGGCCCTGATCGAAGGCTGGGTCGAACAAGTCGTGACCCAAGCAACGAGTGAGCGACTACCAAGTGCCCCAGCCCTGAGTGAGACGGTGCGGCGCAGAAGAGCCGCTGGTGGCCCCGCCGAAAAGACATTCATGACTTTGATGGGCCTTCAACTAAAGGCCGCACGCTTAAGGCAAGCAAATCAGTACTGGTCTTTGGTCTTTGAAAAAGGCGGCGCCGCGCAACGCGATTCACGCTGGGTGCACCCGGATCTGCTGCCAAACACCGAAGATCTCGGCGACCCAAACAATTACATCCAGTCGCAATAACAATTCGAAAGTAATTGCGTCACACCCGTAACAAATAACTACCCGAAACACTAGGCCTGCGCGCCAAAAAATAGGCAACACTCCAGGACAACTCTTGTTTTGAGACTTGACCTCGCCTAACCAAGAGTCATACGTTCTGGCTACTGGAGCCGTTGGGATAACGGGTCGCTGCGCGCGAGGGGAAGGCGCGTAGCTGATCATGCGCCCCGACGGCTCCTTTTTTTGTTTCTAACTCTGGTGATTTCTCACGCTGTGGATTTCGTGGGATGCACCTTGAGCTTTCAGGCCACCATCGCCCTCGATGCGACCAAAACTTCACCCTCACGTGGCCATTTCATGGCGTAACGCAACTACGTTGCAAATCGGCCTCTCACCAGATCCGGCAGTGCTTATACAAAATGCGACTTCGCGAACCCTCTCAAACATCAATTCAATGGACGGGGTCAGAACTCTTGATGAAATTCGTGCTCGATTTGAAAAAGATCACTCCATCGAATCACCGCACGAACCGAAATTTGAAGAGGTACTTCAGGCCCTTAACGCTGCTCATGCATTAGTTGACGCCGATGGCCAAGAAGGTGACCCATATTTGCACAAAGAGTTTCGTGAAAGACTTCTTTGGCAAACCAACACCCAAGATCTGCTTCGGCCAACGCCTGACTCAGGCTTCTTAGAAACCCAGGCGCGCAAGAACGCATATGTCGCCGTAAATGGGGCTGACCCGCTTGCACTTGCCACAGCGCATCTATTGGCTTTGATCGGGGTGGGTCGAGTCGTCATAGACACACCAGATCATCTGCGATACAAGTTGATGCCACAGACATACGTAGGGCTCGGGCCAAGCTGGTCGAGAATCGGCGAGCCGGTAATTCTTGCTACCCGTGCAATGCTGACGGAGCTAAATTGCAAAGTCACCCGTCCGCGTGGATTAGCAGAACCGAATTTCGAGATTTTTTCTAGTTGGCCCCAAAAATCTGAACGAGATCGCGTGCACGCCCACTCGACACCATATTTAATGTTGGAATCTGCGGGGGTAAGCGCGAACATCGGGCCACTGGTATTACCTGGCCAAAGCCCTTGCGCCAGATGCGTGGAAATATCAAACTCTCGAAATGACCCGTATTGGCCGGGCATCGTGACTCAGGTATCAAGTAAGCCCAACGGTGCAACAGACGGGTTGGTAGACCCAGCAGTGATTGCATGGGCTGCGAGCATGGCAGTGATGTCGGTTTCTGCGGCTTTGTCTGGCGAAGGCAGGCTCGCTAGCTCGAACCCCTTGATAGGGCAACGATTGTTGTTGCGCTGCCCTGGGCCAAACATGCGACAAGTCACATTCGATCTCGAACCAGACTGCGGGTGCACCGGCTAGAAAGCACCGACAAAATGGTGGGGTGTCTGACTTACCCAGCGACGCGTTTACCCGTGGCCTAAAACTTGCCGCTCTGCCCTTAAGTTTCGCGGGCCGCGCAGCCATAGGGCTCGGCAAACGAGTTGGTGGCCAATCTGCCGAGATGGTCATTGCTGAGTTTCAATCGCGCACCGCCGATCAAATGTTTAAGGTTTTGGGCGAGCTAAAAGGTGGCGCGATGAAAGTCGGGCAGGCGCTTTCAGTGTTAGAGGCGGCCCTTCCTGAAGAGATCGCCAAGCCTTATCGAGCAACTTTGACGAAGTTGCAAGAAGCTGCCCCGCCACTACCCGTCGAGCGGGTGCACGCGGTGTTGGCATACGAGTTAGGCCCCGACTGGCGAGCTGACTTCATCGAGTTCGATGACTTGCCCTCAGCGGCTGCCTCTATAGGTCAAGTTCACAAAGCTATTTGGCACACAGGTGCACCCGTTGCGGTAAAGATCCAGTACCCAGGTGCAGATAAAGCACTCGCTGGTGACTTAAGCAATGCGAGCAAGTTGGCCAAGCTCTTTAGCCCCTGGATCCCAGGTCTTGACTTAAACCCGCTACTAGATGAACTAAACGACCGAATCATCGAAGAGCTCGATTACTTGCAAGAGGCTGAGTTTCAGAATCGTTTCGCCGAAAGCTTCAACGACGCCGAAATCGCGGTTCCGCGGGTCTTGAAAGCCACCAAGCACGTACTTGTTAGCGAGTGGCTTGAGGGTCGTCCGCTCTCTGACATCATCGCTAACGGCACAACGGCAGAACGCGATCACGCCGGGGCTCTCTATCAAAGGTTCTTACTCGCCGGGCCAGCTCGAGTCGGGCTGCTACACGCTGACCCCCACCCTGGGAATTTCAGAATCACAACCGACAGGCGCTTGGGTGTTCTTGACTACGGGGCAGTCGCGCGATTGCCCGATGGGTTCCCCGCATCGATGGGGGCACTTCTTGCCATCGCAATGAGAGGTGACTCTGCGGCCGTGCGCGATGGCTTGGCGGCAGAGGGTTTCATCAAGCCTGGGGTCGAGCTAGACCAACAAAGTCTGCTTGCCTACTTGGCACCCTTTACTGAGCCAGCAGAGACAGAAACGTTTACCTACTCGAGAGAATGGATGCGAAAGCAATTCAATCGAGTCAATGACCCACGAAACCCAGACTTTGTCGTGGGTATGAAATTGAACCTACCGCCTAATTACTTGCTGATTCATCGAGTTTGGCTCGGCAGCATCGGGGTGATGTGCCAACTTGGTGCAACGGTGCCCGCACGAACCGAAATAGAAAAGTGGCTACCCGGCTTTAGTGCCGCCTAATTCGCTTCCCAACAAATGGGCGATTTCATCAAGTGACAAGAGAGACTCAGGCCTTAGCTCATTCGCATCTGGCAAGAAGACGAATAGGGCATCGACTTCTTCTGCGCGCAGCGAGTGGGTATTTGCCCATGCGTGGCGATATAGCGAAAGTTGCAACGGGTCAACGAATTCGGCACTCCCGGTCTTCCAGTCGACGATGGTGTAACGCCCATCGATCTTGAAGACTGCGTCGGCACGGCCCGCAATCGCTCGACCCGCAATTGAAATCAAGAAGTCCCACTCGAGTTGCACTGGCGAGAGCTCAGCCCAACGTGACTTCAAGAAGCCTGCTTTTACGGCCTCAAGTTGTGAATCTGTGCCAATCTGTGAGTCGGCAGCACCTGGTAAATCAAGCGGTTCAACCAGTGCTGAGACTCGATAGTGATCTTCGACCCAAGCGTGAAATTCTGTGCCTCGTCGCTTTGCAGGTGAAGGTGCGACGGGCATCGGACGAAACAGATTGACAGCAAACTGATCAGGGTCTTTGTTGAGGGCCGATACTTGGCTCACTGACAGTGAGGCAGGCAGTGAAACAACGCGCTGCGTGCTCATCGCGGCCTTAGCCTCAGCGATCATTTCGCGGGCAACCCTCAATAACCCTTGCGATTGCTGGTCGTGTTGCTTAAGTGTTGGGTCGGCCTCGCGCATCAATGAATCAACCAGAGTTGCCGCTTCGCGCAATCGCATCTGACGTTGTTCATTGACCGGCAGTGGCCATATCGCTGACCGGCTTAAGGCAAGTAACGGGTTTGTGGCATCTGGGCTTGGTTGAAGCGCCCACCCCGCAATGGCGCCAGCCCCCGCCTCGGCAGCTTCTGCTAATTCGCTTAGGTAAGCAGAGGGCACTCGAGGTTTCTTTACGTGACTGCCCCAGACGTGACCACTTGCGAAAAGTTGTTTCTTTGCTCGCGTAACAGCCACATAAGCCAACCGACGCTCTTCAATTAATGCTTGTTCCTTCATACGCTCACGAAAACTCTCTAAGGCCGTAGTGGTCAAACCTGAACTCCAATCAGGGTCGGCCGGAATATGCATCGAGTCACCCCGCAATACGTGTGGAATCTGACTTGGGTTGGTAGTCCACCTCGCGCGAGAACGGCTACTTGGAAACACTTCATCTACCAAGGCCGGAACGAAAATTACCTCTCGCTCAAGCCCCTTAGCGCTGTGAACCGTCATGATGGTGACAGCGCCCGGGGTCGGGGCCAACGAGATTCTTGTCTGCTCGTCCCACTCGCTAGAGGCCGAAAGCCAGGCCAACACCCCACGAAGCGACGACTCGCCATCTAGAGAAGTGAATTGCTCGACAAGGTCGCGAAATGCCATGACGTTTTGGTACCTACGAAGACTGTACGAAACTGGGTCACTTCTTAGTTCGATGTCGTAACCAGTAGTGAGCATCACTGCGTTTAACAGATCAGCTAGCCCGTCACTACTGCGCTTTCGCAAGAGCGCAAGCTCAGCAGAGAATCTTGCTAAGGCTTCTTTTACCCCGCGCCCATAAGGCAAATCACCCGGGTCAGCTGCTGCGTCAGATAGCGAAACCAGATCACTTGGGTCACGATCTGCTACGGCTTCAGCTAGCTCACTAACCAAAGTCGTTTCGCCGCGCTCACTCTTGTCAGCCACAAGTTGTTGGGCCCTAGCGCCAAGTAGTGACAGATCACGTAGCGACAGCCCCCAGCGCGGGCCCCCCAGTAAGCGAGTTATGGAAACGTTGTCACTTGAATCATCGATGACATTTAGCATTGCGATTAGTTCGGCGACCTCTGGCAAAGCGATTAGCTCACTGCTGCCTGCGACGGCAACTGGAATGCCAGACGAATGCAGGGCCGTGAACAAATCTGGCACTTCTTGGCCTCTTCGAACCAGAATCGCAATCTCACTTGGGTCTGTGCCCGCGGCTATCACGTGCTGACAGTTCTCTCGCACCCACTCGACTTCTTTAGGCCAAGTCATCGCATACTTAACTTGCACCTCGCCCTCTTGGGTGCGCTCGGGCGTAGATGCCAAAACCACGGAATTGGAATAGATCTCTCGTAAGGGTTCACTTATTCGATTGGCCGCGTCCAGAATCTTTTGGCCGCTTCGAAAATTCACGCTGATTGGGTAGCTCTCTGCGGGGGCGCCATCGGCCTTCTTAAAGTGCGAGGAGAACTCAGTCAAGTTCGCAGACGAAGCCGCCCGCCATTCATATATCGACTGCAACGGGTCACCTACGGCGGTCAAAGGATGCGAATCACCAAAACAAGCAACCAGAAGTTGGCGCTGGGCCACCGAGGTGTCTTGGTACTCGTCTAGCAGAACCACTCGGTGACGGGC
>Ga0194123_10003122_pt1 | contig 20306 bp, 30 predicted proteins | sample TA2MahsurfametaG_5_FD_155479 | JGI IMG/M metagenome (GOLD analysis project Ga0194123, IMG submission 155479) | Freshwater microbial communities from Lake Tanganyika, Tanzania - TA2015023 Mahale A surface | ecosystem: Environmental > Aquatic > Freshwater > Lake | place: Tanzania: Lake Tanganyika... | reverse complement strand
CTCGTATTCAATGCGGGCATGGACTACTGTCAAGAATACTATGGCGTTTTCACCCACGAAGGTTACGAAGCTGATGACTTCGCTGGGGCGATATATCGGGCGTCTCGTGATCGTACAGACGAGATCGTCCAACGTCGTCAGGTGTTGCTTTCCACACTTGATCGAGACTGGTCGCAACTCGTCGATGAGTCCCATAAGGTCTACTTTGCGAATACGCGGGTGCCGTTCCCAGCAGAGAAGATCCAAGAGCGCTTTGTTGGTGAGTTGGGTGTCAAGGAGCATACACTCCATAGGATGGGATTTGAGCTCGATCACCCTAAAAATCTCGCTGAGTACAAGGTACTTCACGGCGATATGGGCGACAACCTTCCGCCGGGATCCCCTAAATGCTTATTCGATTTATGCGATGCCAATCCTGATTGGAACATCGAGGCGGTCTATCCAGATTATGAGAAACTCATCGAGACTCTCAACAACCCTGAAGCAAACAGTCGACCCGACCACTTCGACTCCTCCCTTCGTGCATTTGCCACAGTAGGCATCGAAGCACCATTCAAGTTGTAGGGTAAAAGTACAACACGAAATGTCGTGTGGTATGCACAGCCTAGATAGCCAATATCAGGTTCAGGCCCTTCGCGCCGTCCAAACCCTCCTACAGGGTTCGGGCGGCGTTTTTGCGCGTATTCCTCAATCATACGCCAACCACCTCGCTCACGACTACAGCGATGGTTCAGTGTCGCTCCTGTCGAAAATCAACACTTTCGAATTCAGTCCCGAACTGGAAGACTGGCAAATCGGTGAAGCGATTGAAACGCTTTCGAAAGCGGATCCCGCCGATTGGCCGTCACTTGACGACATCGAAACTATCGACCTCGACGCTGTCTACCATGGCGACAGAGGAACTCCACGCTTCGATGACTTCTCCGACTACGCTGAAGTGTCGGATATGGAGTATGGAAATAAGGTGGCTCGTCTCATGAAATCCGCCATCGAGTCTGTTTTCGGACAGGAGGTAGATCATGTGGGAACTTCGAAAGGAGAACCACCCAGTAAGAACAACCAATATTGCAAAGACGGCGACTGCTTCCGCGGCTCTTTCGAACATGACGGAAAACACTTTGACTTCGAAATGGTACGTGATGAAAACGATGAGTGGCACCTCGCTTACAAACTAACAAAAGCAGCGCGCGATAAGCTATTCAAACCTGCTGCTGATTCTAAGAGCCAGAAAGGGGCGAAAAAGTAATGGCTCGCAAAAGATTTGATTCTCTCACTGGTGGCCTAGTTGATAGCGTTATAACGAGTGTTGCGAATCAGACTTCAGGCGTTATTCAGAATATCTCAACAGGCCAAGAAGCCAGTTTCTCGATCAATTCTGCTCTTGGAGAAATAGTTGAAAGCACCGCTGGATTTGCGCTAAATCAAGGCCAGAACTATCTCATCAGCGAGATGAGTTCCAGTCTTGGTAACGTAACAGATAATGCTCTTGTGAATTCTGTCATCACTCAAGTGGCTACGGCAGGTATAAACAAAGCGGTGGGATTTGTTAGTGAAGGCATCACAAATCTCTTCACTGGGGGCAGCGCTACTAATGTCACAACTGCGGGCTTGTCGCAACAAGCGGCGCGTAGCACTATCGGTATTCCCGATAGCGTAGCATCTCAACTTGAAGATGCAGACTATGGTGGAAACACATACACCTTAAACGACATTGTCTTCACTCTTGTTCCAGCGAATGCTGGAGCGCAAACCCAACAACCACCACAAGCCAGCCCCACACTTCCTCTTGATGTAGGATATGACGCTAAAGCAGCAGCTTCACTAGCGCCGGTCGATGCCCTTAAAGGAGCAACTGCCCTTGCGGGTCCAGCCAAAGGAACAAACATTGGCGGCAAAAACTTTGGTGCTAATTATGCACTCGGTTCTGCGCCCAAAGTCAGGAATAATTTGTTTGAAAATGTTGCTCCTTTGAGAGCGCAACCATTATGGTGAGACTCTGATGGCACTTCCAATTGACAAAAATGCGTCTACAAACTATTCTGCCGATATCGCGAAATACTTTGATGGCGCTGGAATTGGTGATCTTGGACTTAATAAAGTCGTCTTTGATGACAAGATAGGCGCAGCAGCGTTTGAAAAAATTAGTCCAGGCGCTTGGTCAACTTCTCCCAACATTCCAGACTTTGGTGGAGATCTTCTTGCGGCCAATCCAACATCAGGCGATTCTAATGCTTGGACATTCATCACTGCTCCTCAATCAGTAAGTTACAGCGTCTCAGCAGAAGTTCAGCGAGTGGATGTCTTTGGTACCAACACTCCACCTGTGATTGCCTCTTCTCGAGGAATGCGAGATCTCACATTAACTGAAGCGTTGATGGAGGGATTCACTCTCGGCAAGTCCGTTCAGAAAAACCTCGACGATCTCGAGAATCTAATGAATGTGCAATTGGATCAGAAGGAGGGATTTGTCAACGTTCCAGTGTACAATGTATTTGCTGGTGGCAAAGATTATGGGCTCTACATCATTGAGCAAGTCGAAGTAGAAGAGCAGATGCGGGATCTTCAAGGTAGAGCCACTAGAGCAATGGTTGGTGTGTCATTGAAACAAGTTCCAAAATACCAAGTGGGAACTGGCACCGATCAAGCTGGGGCTTCTACAGGCGGTCAGGCGTTGGATGCTTCAAAATTCAATACCGAAGCGTCGAAACAAAGTGAAAATATCGCAAAGAGTGGATCAACTACGCCAGCAGCTCAAGCTCAAGATGTCAGTGGTGTGAGTGTGCCTGCTGGTGCTACCAATATTTCCTCAACAACTCTCAAAGACGGGCGTGTTCAAGTCTCGTACAAAGTCAATGGCGTGACCTACAAAAAGATAGGAAAGTAAGATGGCACAGAACACCCAGACATTCATCCTTGTTGGTGACTTCAAAGACAACATCACGCCGAAGCTGCGCAAGCTGAATCGTGAACTGACGAAGTTTTCGAAGGATCTTAACAAGTCCCTGAAAGATTCCACGAAGGGAATTGACAAAAACTTCGAGAAGATGTCCCGCAATGCGGAGAAGAGCTTCAAGGGGATTGGGAAGGGCTTCGACAAAGCCATCACGGATGCGGGTCGCGGTATAGGCAAACTTGAAGGCAGTTTGAATGATGCTGGTCGCGCTGCTGGGAAAGTGCGCGACACCGTGTCGCAGATTGGTGAAGGGCTGAAAGGATTTGATGATCTAGCTGGGTCAATGGAGGGCGTGGCCCGTGCGGCGGGTCGTGCACAAGATGAAGTTCTCGGCATTGGTGAAGCTGCTGGGCGAGCCAACAAACAAGCTGATAGCTTGATGGACACTCTTCTCAAGGCGGAGGGTCTGAGCAAGTTTGGTGATGCCATGGCTCAGGGCTTCTCTCGAGGGATGAACTCGATATCGGGGATGGCAGTTAAGGGAGCAAGATTTGCAGCTGCCCAGTACAAGGCGGCCATGGAAGACGAAATGGCTGATATTAAAGCCCAAACGTCTGTTCAAGGATCTTTCACGCAAGCTGGTTTCAAGGGAGGCGCAGAAGGCGGCGGTCTCACTTTTGGTGAAGCGGGGAAATTCTATAAGAAGTTTGACATGGAGATCGCGGAACTTATCCGTACTTCCTCAGCTCCAACTAGCAAAGTTGTTGAACTTCAGCGTCTCACAATGGACACCCTTGGTCCACTCCTTCTTGCCGCGGAGGGAGTGCCAAAGGGCACAGATGTAAGAAAAATCGATCAAAAAACGATTGAAAGCACATCAAAGACGTATGGAGGAATGCTGGAGCAAATTGCTTTGCTTTCTCAAGGAACTGGTACAGCAACATTCCGAGTTGCCCAAGGTGTTGAAGGCCTAATCAAGCGTGGTAAAATCGACACCACAATGGATTTCTTCACAGACAACGTTCTGTTGATGCAAGCGTTGCAAGAGGCAGGATTTGCCGGTGGGATGGGAGGTAGTGGCACAAAAGTCAGCTCGTTGAAAACTGAGGCCGAGCGACTAGAGGCCCTTCAAAAAGCCCTCTCAGTCGCTCAAAGTAAAGAGGGCATTGAGGCAATGAGTACTTCGATGCTTGGTTCAATCCAAGCTCTCGGGGATACTCTAACAAACCCACAAGTTGGCCTTTTCGGTATGGCTGCCACCTTTACGGGGGAGGAGCAACAAAAAGTCAATAAACAGGTCAAAAATCTCTTTAATACGCGCATTGCGAGTCTTAAAAAGGAGCTTCAGTCCGAGAAGACCTCTGAAGCTAGAAAGAGACAACTTATTAAAGACATTGAGAGGGTCGAAAAAAGACGTGATGAGCTCACGAAAGAGGGAGATGAAAAAGTAACCACCCCATTCAAAGCTTTCAGCCTGATTTTTGGTGGCGTCATTCGAAATCTGACAGAAGTTCTTAACACAATTGGTCCCATTTGGAACAGATTTGCAGCTGTTGGACTAGAATGGACCTTTAAGTTTCTGGAGCCTCTCGAAGAGTCGTTAAGAAATATCTCAAGTGATCTCAGAGGAGGTCAAAAACTCTCCATTGGCGTAGGCCGTTTAATGGGGGAATTTTACAAATTCATTGGGACAGCACTGGGAGATTTGGGGAAAGCCTTATCTAGCCCAGATGGGGCGATGGGGAAAGTACAAAGTGAGTTTCTTCAAGGCTTTATGTCGGCTTTTAAAGACCCGGCAGAGTTTGAAAAAGTCAAAAAGGGATTCTCTGACGGTCTCACCGCGTTGGTCACAAAACTGTTTTCGATACTTGGCTCCATTCTGACATCCGAAGAGATGCGGCCAATTGTGTTGCCTTGGCTCGCAATGATGTTTGCCCCTCCAGTAATGAGTGCCATCATTTCAGGTATCACACCTCTTCTCATCACTTCAGCGGGCAAATTCTTTATCGGACTGTTTGCCAAAGCTAAGGCAATTGCAGTGGCAAATGCAGCTTTAGGAGCCGCTGGTACTGGAGGTGCGGCAGCGACCGCCGCTGGTGGCTCTGCCGCTGCTGCTGCAGGTGGTGGAGCTGGCGCGATTGGTGGACTGTCTGCAGTTCCAGTTTGGGGATGGATTGCGGCCCTTGCGGCTGCCGTTATCGTCTTTGAAAAGCCAATCATGGCCTTCACGAACATGCTGAAGGGCTTCGGGGAGAAACTAACTCAATCTGAAAATTGGCTGACATCTGCCTTTGGCCACTTCATCAAGGGAGTTGCTCAACTAGCACAAGGAATTACCAAATTCTTCAATGGCCTTTGGGAAATTGTTTCTGGCTTGCTAACAGGTGACGTCGACCGCGTCATTGGTGGCATCAAGAAACTATTCACAGGACTGTGGGACACATTCGTAGGAATTGGCAGATCAGTTGGTGGAATGGGCGGGATGATTACCGGCGCAATTGGAAATATCTTCAGGGCCGTGGCCGGAGTCATTGACAGAGCCGCACGAAAGCTTCTTGGATTGCCTATGCCAACACCGGACACTTCTCCAAAGAGGACACCGGCAGAATATAACGCACGCTATGCTAAGTACAAAGCGGCTGATAATGCTTGGCTGGCGAACAAAAATAAAAACAAAGGGCCAAGACCACAACTTGCCACATTCATGGCTGAGGCAAAAGGCTCTGACCATCCTTTCATGGGGAGCCTTGGAGAAGCCCTCAACCACGAGATGAAAAACAAGCCAAAAGGATCTGATTTGGTCATCGCCAACTCCAGCGAAACTATCATCCCAGCTGCAGACGGTCTTGGTAGCATGAAGGTCGTTGTCGACGCAATTTGGAGGTCTGGGGCTCAAGTGGCTGCGACCACTATGAAGGGCTTTGATGAGCTTCGCACCACAATTGCCGCAGGCGACGCAAAAAATGCGCAAGTGACGACACGTGCAGGTGCTATGACAAAATCTGCGATTGACCGCTCGGTTGCCGTCAGCATGGCGGGTGATGCCAAAATCATGAGCGCAATCAAAGCTGTGGCAGCATCAGGCGGTTTTAATGCTGATATGGGCGGTCCTTTGGGCGGAGTAACTGGCAACCTACAGGCCGCTGCAAGTCTTGCGAAGAGCATGGGGCTGACGATGACGTCTTACAAGCGCAATGGACCACCAAGCGCCTCCTACCACAATGTGGGTCGGGCTATGGACTTCTCAAACTCTACTGGTCCAACACCACAGATGATGCAATTTGCTCAAGCAATGGCGGCGAGGTATGGTTCATCGATAGCCGAACTCATCTACACTCCACTTGGTTATAGCATCAAGAACGGAAAGAAAGTAGCGCCTTATGCACAAGCAGGCCACTACAATCATGTTCACGTTGCTTTCGCTCGCGGTCTTGACAATCCCCGCCTCTTCACTTCAGCAAAAGCGGCAGCGGCTTACGAGGGAATGATGGCACCGGCTGGCGCCAAAGTGTCAACGATCACCGCGAACTCCTCTGAGAATCTAGGCGGACACACTACCGTCAATCAAAACATTACCATCAACGGCGCAGAAGATCCACGCAGACTTGCCGAAATGGTGTTCAACTACGCAGCACAAGCCGCACAAAACATTACCAACTCCTCGTTTGCATAATGGCTGGATTTCTCATCAATCCCCAAGTTCAAGTGAAATGGGGTGATCGCAACCTATCTGCTTACACTTTACCAGGGGCTGATGGACCTCAACCCATCGTGTTCAACACAAAAGTGGATATTTCGGGAGACAGTTGGCCAACTGGCTCATTTCAATGGAATCCAAGTGGTCGCGCATTTAAGGTGTATGAGGAGTGTGTGACGAAGGGGAAAGCTGACATCATCACCATTCGCTTCTACTACATCAATGGACCGTATGTGCTGTTCAGATTTCAGTATAATGGCTCCAACATTAACTACGGTAGGGACATGTCGATCGAGATTTCCCTTGCGTGCGAACAGAGCGGTAAAAGCAATGGTGTGAAGGCATCAGCAATGGACGACTACACTGACGGTCGGTTCAATGCGAAAGGGAAAGACTTGTACGTGGCCACAAAAGACATTCAGAAAGCTTTTGGTAATCCAGTTCCAGTTTTATGGTCGCAAACGGCAAAACTCGACGCGAAGAAAATCTTTTTGGCAAGTTGGCAATTTAAGGATCAGACATTTGGCGCTGAAGTCTTAAACATCGCTACACAAGCCGGTCAGCAAGTGACTCTAAACAATATGTTTAGTTCGGGTCAAGCTACTCTCTTCCCGCCTTTGACGAAAGAGGGGAAAGACAAAATTGATTCAGTGAAGTTTCCGCCCGGGCCAGGAGAAACTGTAAAGTCCAATGAAAGGTATGGCTATCTTATTGGTCCCGCTATCATCACTTCTTATAGTAGGTCGATGCAATATCCGTCTCAGACTAAGGGCCAAGATGCCATCACTCAACCTACTGGGACCCCAAATAAGCCAAAACCAATCAATGCGCCAGGATCGGCAATTTTACCTAATCAGACACAACAATCCGAAGCACAGAAACTCGCTCAACAACGTTCTGTAACAAATCCATCATCGCCCACGGTCGTCAAACAGAACAAATTCACTAAGAACGATGTCGGTCCTGAAAACCAGCAGCTGATGCAACAAGAGGAAGGTGTTCAATTCCAAGCAACGATCTTCATGTGCCCGCTGATGGTTGGAATCAAGCCACAAGATGTGATTTATATCCCCAGTCTTCTTCCTGGCGACGAACTCATAGAAGACTACAAAGTTAAGAGTGTTTCCTACTCCCAAGATGGGCCAACAGTGGCGGTAAGTGTGCAAGCCACTCGCTCGCCAGGTCTTGATAGGCCTATGAATGAGACTGCTGCGAAGAAATTCATTGAGAAGGCCAACACCCTCAAAACCGTGGAGGATTGGACCACCTACGCGTGGAAGGAGCGCCTGCAAGCTTAGGTTTCCTTTGGTCGAGGATGTGGTACAATAGGAGTGTTCCCGCCCGGAGCGAAGTCCGGGGTTCATCGGGAATTTGTTCAAAGATCTACTTGTCATGAAGCAATTCAAGATCAATCCCGCTCTCGACGAAAAGAACAGGGCTCGTCTCGAAGCACGCAGCTACCAGAAAGCGTACACCGACGTTCCCAACCGCGCTCTGCCTCCCACCTACAAGGAAGCACTGAGTGCAATCTACACGGGCCTCACAGGCAATGAACTGTCCGATGAGGGTTCCACCTTCACCGTGCGCGCCGACGCCAACGGCACGTTCAAACGACTCTACTCTCCGACCGTGTTCTCTACTGAGGACAAGGGACTCATCATTCGATGGGGCGATGAGGATATTCCTTTGAGTGTCGCAGATGGAAAACTGTCTGCAACCAACGGCCAAAAAGGTCTGAAGCTGTCCTTCAAAGAAGAAGCAGTTGGAAAGTACACTGAAGCGGTGCTTTCTGTCGCCTTCTCAGCCAATGGCACTCTATTCAGTCTTCCCGTTCCAATTCGCTCTGCCGATTGGGAAAACCGCGTCACCAGTGACATCCTCGATGTCCTGCTAAGCGAAAACCCTGACGCCATCGCCGAACAGATCGCTCTCGCAAGTGATCCTTCTAAGCGAGGTGAATCCACTGGGGAGCGTCTGCAAGGTCCGTTCGTGAAGGTGGCTCACCTTCCTCTCGGCGAGTACAAGATCACCCAAGTTCGTTCGAAAGACAGCGAATACGGGATGCAGTACTACCTGCAGGCCATCGTCAATGAGCCCTTCACGGCTCCAACCCGAGCCCAAGTCGACGGCGAATGGCAAGATGTAGAAGTGGAAGTGAGTGATTTTGTGGTGGTGAAACCCAATTCAGCTCTCAAGAAGATCCTCGCAGCTGAGCCCGAGGTGACGGTGGATAAACCCGCCTACCTGCTTGTACAATCGCATTCTGAGTGGAACGGATTTCCTACCGCAAAATGTGTGCTAAAATGCAGTAGCTTCATCAAGGACGAAGATAGCTTCGACATCGACTTCTAAGCTACACTGGGAGAGCGAGAGCTCTCCCTTCTTCTTATGATCACCTATAAGGCCACAAACACCCAAAATGGGAAGTTTTACATTGGCAGCACCATTGATTTTAAGCGTAGGAAAAAAGAGCATCTGAGAACCAAATTCTCTTCTCCATTCCATAATGCGCTTCACAAAAATCCTGAAGCATTTGAATGGGAGATCATAGAAGATGATTGTGAAGAGCCTGTTCTTGAACAAGCACTTCTCGACATGTGGTTTGGAACTGAGCAATGTTACAATCTATCCCAATTCTCTAATCGTCCTCCTGTTTATCCTCCTGGTGAACATCCAAACTGCGGAAGAACACCCACTGAAAAAGAACTCAAAGAAAGGAGTAAAAGGAACAGTGGTGAAGGAAACCCTATGTTTGGAAGAAAGCACACTGAGGAAGCAAAAGAAAAAAATCGTCAAGCGAATTCTGGTGAGAATCACCCCATGTTTGGAAAGAAACGGCCTGACGTTACTCAAAGAAACAAGGAAAGAACAGGTGAAAAACGCCCAAACGTAGCAAAATCGTTGAGCGGAGAAGGAAATCCCATGTTTGAAAAAATTGGTGAAAAACACCACCACTTTGGAAAGAAACGATGGGTGAACGCTCAAGGAGAGCGAATGTTCAGCGAAGAAGCCCCCGGTGAAGGTTGGCAACGAGGGATGTTTTGGAAATCCTAATTGCTACACTAACTTAAACCAATCTCAAAACAACTATGAGTGATCGTTACAGTGGAAATTCATTCACCGATCCACAGTCGGTGAACATCGTAGAAGAAGCCAAAGAGCGGAAGCCCCGCGGCGAGCGCTTCAAAAAGGATAAGAAGAGTGAAGAGCGCCCCACAGCGACTGCGCTGTCGGAACTCTACAGCAAAGGCGTGGCTCTTCTCAAATCCAACTTCTACACTGTAGAACTCTGCGAAGGCGCCGAGCACATCAACCACCGCATTCTCAAGCCCTCAGCGCCGCCTCCGGTGAAGGGCATCAATTATCCTGCCAGTTTCCAACCTCTCCAAGATATTTCCACACTCGAGGATTTCGCCCGTATCGAGGCGGTATTTGATGGTGCAGATAGTGAGGTTCGTGATTTCTGGCAGCCACTCTACCGCCCCAAGGGCGGCGAGAGTGATCTCTGCGCATTCACCGACCGTCTGCTGAAAATGCGTCGGATTCAGGCGAATCAAAATATCCACGATGTTCTCGACTATGGTCAGACGTTTGACCCCGATGGGACCCTCACCGGGAACCACGCAGTTCGGAATCCTCGTATTTGGGTCCCTGCTAGCAAGTGGTTTGACAGTGCTTTGTATGACGTTGGCCTTGAAGACGTTTTCACCATCTTCCCCCATGCGGAGCGTGAACTCCTCAAGCTCATCCTCGGCCGCGTCGGTGTTGGCAGAGCGAATCACCTCCCTCCTGGATTCTCTTCGCCGGTAGACCACACCGCTCGTATGGCGGCAGTTGTTGTCGGCAAGGATGCGGGTCTCGGTAAGTCCACCGTCTTCAATGGCATGACGGCGGCGTTCTCCAAATGTGGCTTCAACACCCACACTTTCAAGTCGACTGAGGATCGATTTGGTCTGAAAGCCGCCGCATCCGCTGATATTGCCTACAAAGACGACACGGCGATGAAATCGCTGAGAGCGTTCCTCTCGGCTGAGGAAACCAAAATCCTCATCACCAACGGCCTGTTCCAAACTGAAGAGAAGTTTCAGAACGCTGAGCAGATCTGGCCACGCTGCACAATTATCGTCAACTCGAACGACTGGAATGCGAACTTTGCCTACGAGCTTGACCCCGGGATTATCGATCGCATCAAGATCCTGTCAACTTATCGGGAGTACGAGGTATTCAAGAATCAGAAGCACTTATCTGGCACTGCGTCGGAGGGTTCTCCTGATCTCAGGCCGCGTGCGCATATTCCGTTCCTGGCCAACAAACTCGGCGTCTCTGCGGAGGCGCTTTACCTCTGGTGTTTACGGCTCGCGACTGATCGCTTCTGGGAAGTCATTACGGATACTGAAGATCCGTCAATTAACCGGCTCCAGGTTGAAGTGCGGTACTGGACGACTCGTCAGCGTATTCGCTTCAAAGCGGATGTCGCGCAAGCACTCATCAATGCGATGGCATTCGCCCATGCAGCGCGGACGGGCGTGGATGCGTATGAGATGCCGGAACTGACTCCCCAGATCCTCGCCGATCATCTCCAGTCGCTCTACTTCTTGGGCGTGGATCCCAGTTGTGTGGATCTCATGTCGAAGATGAAGAAGCAATGGGAAGCCGCTGGGCGTCCATCCACTCATTACTACCAAGGTTTTCGCGAATTGCGGTGGGAATCTGTCAAGAAGTGCCTCGACTTTTATGGCGAGGAAGAGATGACGATGTACAACAATAAGACCGCTCCAGAGTTGGTGAAGACCATGATGGAACGGATTGTAATGCGGGACGGCTTCAAAGTCGGTGGTGGTATGACATACGTCATCGAAAACTGGGAGAATACTCGCCACGCTGAAGGTGAGATTTTGGAGGAAGCGGCATTCCTTCTCGACACAATGGAAGCTCAAGATCGTGAGCGCCTGCTCAACCCCGCATCAAAACCCTACGACGAATGGCTCAACAATCAGAAGTACTCACCGGACCGCGCCGAGAAGATTCGTCGTCAAGCGAAGGAGAAGATCTACGGAGGGGTAAAAGCATGATGATAACCTCTCAAACCTCCGAACTCGTGGACGCGTACACTTATGAGGCGCAAAAGCAGCTTCGCCTAAAACAGCAGCTAGAATCAGAAAACTTCACCTGTGTGGATGATCCCGCAGGCCTCGCTGATAAAATCGGCGCCATTCAGGAGGTGGAGGTATACTGTTCGATGTTTACACCTAGATTACTGTGTAAGCTGTACGCCGTCGGCTGCGAACACCTCGAACACAGTTTCTTCCTCGTGCCTTACTGGCAGATTGTAAAATGGCAGTACCTGATGCCGAAGGAAGGAGAAACGTTCACCGGCCGATTCATCATCGGAGTGCGTCGCGTCTCCGAGACAGGTTACGTTCCCTCGCTTCGTCTTCCTTTGGGCTGATGAGTAACCTCTCTTCGGGTGTTCCAGCTGATCAGGATGGGGGCGACTCCGTCCGCCGTTACTTCGGTGACTTCTCCTTTGAGGCGAAGAACAAAGTGGGTAACATGTTAGAAGACATCGCTAAATACCCAAAGAGCGGTGGTTACCTCACCCCCAGAACAAAACAGCAGAAGAATCCTCATACAAGTGGTGACGCATTCTTTCCAAGTGCATCGTAAACCATGACGAAACACCAACCACTGAAGGATCCAGGCGCCTTCCTTAAAGATCTCATTGCGCGTAAAGGCGAATCGCAGCAGTACGCGTGTGTGTTCCATGGCGCGAATCTGACTTTCAATCCTCACGACCACGCCCACTCGGACACATACGACGACGCAATTGATTTCTTGCGTAGAGTCATGGTTACTGACGATGAGTACTGCAAACTCGTCAGTCTACTCTCTCATGTCGACTCCGTACAGGAGCACTATCGATTTAAGGAGTATTTTGGCCTGACTGGACTATTCGCCTACATTCGAAGTGATTCCGAGGGTTTTTCCGTCACCTTTTCGTTCCCCTCAATCAATGCCAGCCGTTTTAGCGTCGACGTCGAGGTAATCAGTCACATCGCTCTTCTGTGGGCGAAAATTGTGGGCAAAGAACTCACCCAAGTGCGGGCGTTCATCAATTATGCTTTCCTCCGCTGGGAGGACATGGAGGAGGAGAACCTCCTTTACACTGAATTTGAGTCTGACTGAGGTGTTCAAGCGCCCAAATCAGCTACGATAGACCAAGCCATTCAGCTCATATGAAAGCAGGTGACATGACCCTCAACGATGTCCGCCTTTTAGCGGCCGGAATCGAGGAACTCAATCTCGCCCTCTCGTTCATTCAGGTCGAGGAGGGACTTTCGGAGCTTGAAGCATGTTGGGACGGCTTTCGTGATGCAACAACCTACTTTGAACAGGAATTCGATGACGAACGAGATTGTGCAGTGCAATTCGGACTCTCAATCGCTGACTTCTACGAGTTTTCGGAACTCGTTCGTAAATAAATGGGATAGGCGATTCCTCCGCATCGCGCACGAAGTGATGACATGGAGTAAGGATCCTGGCACAAAAGTTGGTTGCGTCCTTGTCAAAGATAAACGCATCATCGCCACCGGATACAATGGCTTCCCCACCAATCTCTCCGACGCACTCCCACTCTACAATGATCGCGAATACAAACTAGCGATCACAATTCATGCCGAAGCGAACGCACTGTTCAACGCGGCGAAAAATGGAGCACTCACTGAAGGATGTTCCGCTTATGTGACTTTCCCTCCCTGCAGTCAATGCGCCGCGGCGCTCATTCAAGCGGGAGTGAAGTTTGTATTCTGCCCTGATCCAAGGATGGCACCGGAACGGTGGCAGAAATCTCTCAAGACGGCGAGTGATATTCTCACTCAAGCCGGTGTAAGAACCTTGTACTTTTCTGAGGCTGACCTTCATGGAGACCCGACAGTGTGAGACGTGTGGGGCAAGATGGATTGGAGGACAACATTATTGGGCCACTGGTAAACCAGGCAATGAATTGGATCTAGCTGGTTTGGTGTGCAACAACCTCGTTTCTGAAAAGCCCTGTGCCAACCCTCAAAGAGGGGTTGAGGATGGCCAGACATGGGAATGGAGAATGAAAGAAGTCGATAGAGCCCTGGAACGAGGGGGGTTCTAGGGCCAGTTCACGAACTGGCCCAGGCCCCGGTGTCGAAGGCCCTCCCATGGTGTATGATAGGACCATACGAACAAAGCAGAACTCAATGGCAAATCTGACCCGCGAACAGGAACTGGCACTCGTGCAGCGTGCGAAGGCTGGTGACCAACGTGCGATCTCCGAGCTCATTCGTAAGTATGAGCCCCTTATTCATAAGTACGCTCGTAAGTATGGCTGGATGGCGCCCTCCCACAGCTATGACGACCTCATGCAAGAAGGTCGTATTGCCATCCACCGGGCTGCTCTGGCATTCGAGCCTGATCGTGGCTTCCGCTTTCTGACTCTGGCATTCGCCTACGTTCGCGGTGGTGTGCAGTCTCTCGCCCGTCGTGAGAATCGCCACCCTCGCTACACCACTTCGGTGGAGCAGACTAACCTCGCAAAACGCCTCGAGGACGTCACTCAGAACATTGAGCTCAAGATGGACGCTCCCACCGAGATTGTGCGTGAGATGATGGACACCATCTGTGGTGGTCTTGAGACGAAGCGCGCTCAGATTCTGTGCGACAAGTTCGGTCTCTTCGGTCGCAAAGAACTCCGCAATGTGGAGATCGCTGCAAAGTACGGTCTCACCAAACAGGCCGTTCAATCGTACGTGGTGAAGTTCCGCAATCGTGCTCGCAAGCTGTATCCCGAACTCGAGGCCTACGTCTGATGAAGGTAAACATGCGACTGCTGCTGGAGCGATGCATCGAGGAGGGCCTGGATCGCGGTTACCTTCGTGCTCACAAGCACACTGAGGAACCCACCAAGCAACACATCCTCAGCCAGATCCATGACGCCATCTGGCTTGAGATTGACGAATACTTTGATTTTGAGGACCAGGAATGAGTAAATACCGCATCGTATCTCGACATAGCCGCACCTTGAGCAAGTTCTACTACGCTCAGAGGAAATGGTTTGGTTGCCTCTGGGTGGATTTGCCTTGGGTATCAACCGGAGGCTACGGCCAGTGGCCCCAAGGGGGAGAGAACCCGTCAATGCAGTTGCATTTAGTGGAGAATTACATTGGAATGTACCGTGAAGGGTTTGACTGCCGTAGTAAAGTAATCAAGGAGTTTGACTAATGTACGATTCCAACAGAGCTGCAGCGATTGAGTTGATTCGTGGGGCTTCCTTCATTCTCCTGACAATGGGCGCTTTTGCCGCGTTCCTCGTGTTCCTAGGCAATGGCTCGGACCAGGCCCAAACCAAGTTCGAGGTTGTTGACAAGTACGATGGATGTGACGTCGTTCGCTACACTGACCGCAGCAACAGCTGGCACTACTTTCTCAAATGCGATGACACCGACCGTAAGTAAGATCTTTGACTTCGATTGTCCTGTATGTGAGCATATGGGGACTTTCGATGGAAAAGTAATCTTTGACCTCGATCCGCCTACGGCTATGAAAGCGGTGTCCATTGGTACCATTCTCGACCCAAACAATGAGAATGCGTTTGAGTGTTTGCTTGCTCAATATGCTGAGCGTTACGCCTGCAATGATGACTACACCATTGATCTCCCTGTGTATATTGTGACCCAGGGTAAGAAATACATTGGACATGTTGGCGGTGAGCACACCCAACAAGCCCTACGAACACGACTTCAGGAGCTGGTCACCAATGCAGCGAATTCGGAGAGTGAATGTGGCGCCAGCTAGAGGCGGTTTCTTCTTTGAAAACGCCTTTGTGTTTGATGAGACTAAAAGTGAGATGGAAGTCCTTCTCGCTGATAATGAGCATTTCGAAGTGCTCACTTTTGACAAGGAGACACTTGTCAGCGCATGCGGACGCTTTCAAATTCCACATGTCGAACTTTAATTTCAAACAGGAGTATTTGTGAATTGGCACTTGGACGACACGCGTTAGCTCACCTTAGTGGGGCTGACTTTAATCATTTGAATGATCGTGAGCGATTGTTAAAGGCGTTTCAGCGGACAATCTCTCACTTCTCTTTGGAGGCTTTGTACGAGCCCCAAATTCATCAGTTCACGCCCCAAGGGCTGACCGGCATCATCCTACTTGCCGAATCACACATTAGTATCCATACCTGGCCTGAACGAGGTGAGGCGGCAGTCGACGTGTTCACTTGTGGTAGCCGTGACTCTCGCAAAATCGCTGAGTTCTTTTGCTCAGCTATGGACAACTCCCACATTGACATTACTGTTGTTGAACGATGACCAAGAAAAAGACCCTGGCACGCCGCGCCCTCGACAACCCCGAGCTTTTCGCCCCTGCTGAGCTGGAATACTTTCGCCTATGGCTGGAAGCTCGCGCCAAGCGCAAAGAGCGTGAGAAGCAACTGAAAAGGCTGGAGTTGGAGAAAACGCTCATTCAAAGCTGAGGTGTACTTCTCTTTAATCTTTGTTACACTATTGGTGTACCTCGCAGCTCACTTGTGACTGTTACGACCAGCGACAGAGGCCAACAGAATATGTGGGCCAAAGAGCCAAACATGTACATTGACCCTAAAACGGAGCAACAAATGAAAGACGGAATCTACGAGACTCACAACGAGAAAGCCGAGAAGCTTAACGGACGCGTTTGCATGATTGGGTTTACCATCGGGCTCATCAGCTATGCTTTGACCGGCACACTCGGCTTCGGCCTCTTCTGATGCTCTGTCTCACCGACGCAACCCCCCGTCACAATCTGTGAACTACGCTAATCCCACTGAAATCTGGTGGCCGCACCCCTCCGCTCTCGACGACCTCTCTGTTGAGTTCACCGACGAGGAAGACGGGTCGGCTCAGATCCATCTCTCTGCACCTGACGGTACCGAGTGTGCGGATTGGCTATACTATTTCAACGAGACTGAAGAGCGGAAGGCAGTTTTCGAGCGTGCCTTCATTCAGTCTCTCCTTGACCAAATCGAGATGCTAAATAATGGCAAAGTCCAAGGGATCCCTAACGAGCAAAGTTGAAATCACCCCTGTGGTGAAGAAGACCGCACAGGGACGGTCGAAAAACACTATCCTCGCTGCCACAGCCCGAAACGGTCGCAAAAAGCGTAATCGGGGTCAGGGTTTGTGACACTTTAGGGGCGCCTTCGGGTGCCCTCTTTGAGTATAATTTAACAAACAAAGTGCTTAGCTATGCTGAAGAAGTCGCAGATCGCCGTTCTGGCGGTAGGCGGATCTCTAACCTTAGCGATTGGCGCATTTTACGTTATCAAGGACAAGACAAGCCACTGGCTCCCCAAACCTCTTCACTGCCAAGAATTCCCAACAACGGATAAGCGTCATCCCGGCAAGGTTGAGATCTGCATCAACGGGGTCCACCATGAGTACTCCCGTGATAATGGGGATGCGGAACTCCACATCACATTTATGAGAGGCCCTATCACTCGCGTACAAGCGGAGGGGGTTTTTTGGTTAGCCGATAAGATCGGAGAACAGAGCGTTGATTACACAGGGGAGATCAACTGGCATCTAGTTAAAATCTACGATAATAACGTCCTTGTAAGCAAGGATGAAACTCGAAGAAGTGCTTACATAGATCCCGTAGTTCCAAAGGATGTCCACATTCCAATGTGGAAGTGGACTCGGAGTATTAGAGACGCTTTCGACCGTGAAATTCTGGGTCTAGAGGACAAGTTTGATATCTTTGCAGCCAAATTCATAGAGATCCTGTCGATGCTCGGGACGGCGGGAGTCACTATTTACAAGTTCTTCCATGCAACTGGCGGGTAAAACCAATCATGGAATTTGATACTCTCATGTCCAATCTCGGCGGTTTCTCCGAAGAAGCTCTTCAACTTTATCAACTGGCTGCCTCTGAGAAAGGCTACGACTTCAGTGAAGGTGAGGAGACATACGACTTCACTCGTTGCATGCGCCCGAATGGCACTTATTACGGGACGCGTGGAAAGTGCAAGAGTGGAAGTGAGGCCGGGGTTAAAGAGCAACCTGATGCCAAGCCGAAAGCTAAAGCTACTCGTGCAACTTCAGACGGGGTTAAAACTTCCACACGCAAACCTCGCGCCACAGCTTCCGAACTTAAGGCGAGTCAGCGTAAACTCTACGACGACGCAAAAACGAAGCGCGCGGCGGCGAAAGAAGCTGAGAAGGCAGCGAAGCTGCTTGAGCGTGAGACCAAAGGTGATAAGAGCCCAGCGGCACGTAAACGTCGTTTGGAAGCGAACCGTGCTTGGGATAGAGCGGCAACTGCTGCTGACCGTGCTCAAAGAGCGTGGGAGCGCGAGCACGAGCGTTGGAGTAAGGCCGGTAATCGTGAAGAGCGGGCGAAGATGAGTCCTGCACAGCGGGCCGAAGCGCGTCGTATGGACAAAACTATCAAGGAACTTGGATGAGCTACCTCGGCGAAGTTTTCAAACAAACAGCAAACGGTGGCTACTTCGACTTCACCCGCTGTCAGAAGTCCAATGGCCAAATCTACGGCACTCGCGGAAAGTGCAGAAGTGGCACAGAGATAGGAGCAAAAGAGGAGGCGGCCAGTGCGCCCAAGGCAGCTCCTGCTGCGCAGAAGCCCGCCAAGTTGGGTGGCGCCAAAGTGGGCAGCGAGAAGCGCCTCATGGCTCTCCCGGTGAGCCAGCTGCAGCAGCTTCGGGCCGATCCTCGGCTCTATGATTATCAGAAGAAGAAAATCGATGATGTGATCGCTAAGAAGGGTGGAGAGGCGCCAGATCCTGGCAGAAAAGCTCGTGATCTCGCTGCTGATGCCAGCCCCCAAGTCAAGAAGAAGTCCAAGAATTGGGACGCAAAAATCAAAGCGGATGCGGAGGCTAAGAAAGCTGGCGAGCGAGTGAAACACGAAAACATCGCCAATGAGGTGATGGCGGATAAGAAATTCCGCTCGGACAAGGCTCGGAAAGCTGAAATGATTCGTCGTGGTGTCCCAGCAGACACTGACTTCGTGGCGCTTGTCGCTGATGCTAAGAAGCGTCGTGGTAGTAGTGATAATAGCGCTGAGAAAAGATGGCAGGCCGATGACAAAAGCATCAAGGAGATAAAAGCACGACACGAGGAGATTATCAAGCAATACGAGAAGGAGACCGGAAAAACGGTCACATACGCTCCAGGTCCTACTGCAAATGAAATTCACAGACGCTTGAAGGCAGCAGGTCTGCCATCTCGCGACCAACTCATGAAAATGGAGATGGCGCACCGTGACGCCGAACCAGAGTCATTGAAGCAAGAGCGTCGCGCTAAGGAGGAGGCCAAACGGCAGGAAGGTCTCAAGATGTCGAAGGCGGACCGGCGCGCGCAAATTCGAGAGATGATGAAAGATATCCCGGACAAGTGGTACGGCAAGGACGTCGCGAGTCTCACTCAGTCTATCGAGACACTGAAGGGCTTCATGAGGGAGCCATCTCTCGACACCATCGAAAATCGCAACAAGTTGGTCGCTCTTCGTGCTCTTCGCATGAAGTATGTGGCGGCGGAACAAGCTGCGCGGAGAGCTGTGAAGCTTGACGCTGAGAACGCAGTCAAAGGGGCACCAACCTATTCTTCTACACCTGGGTCTTCTCGTCCACTCTCAAATGCGGCGAAGAAACTTGGTGGAGCGGCTCAGGAATTTGTTGATAAGAAGAAGCGCTTCGACGAGCTTGACGAACGGATCAAGAGGATAGAGGCTTCGAGTGCGGATTTGGAGGATAGAAAGAAGGCGGGCTATCAACAACTGGACGATGAAAGAAAGACTCTTCGGGGTGAACTCATTCGTCTTGAACGCCGCCGCGACTTTGTCCCTCTCGAGGATATTTACAAGGCACAGGGGTTCAACGCAAAACCCGAACTTGTCGCCACTCGTGGTGATCTGGAACGAAGAACGGATCTCGCCACAGGACGTGACGGTCGGCCAATCATCGCGTTCCGTGGTGTCACTGAGCAGAAGTTTGCGGATCAATTTCGAGGTTTGGGTAACGAAGGGGACATTCACTTTGCCGGTCAAGGCGTTTACGGCGACGGCACTTATGCGGCCGCCGCCGCTGCTGGTAAACCGAGAGATCAAGCTATTCGCACCGCTCAGTCATATGCCTCCTCCGCGGAAGGCACCAATGCCCGTGTGACAGCGTTCGGATTCCGTAACGACGCCAATCTGAAGACGTTTGAGGGTGAAACGCAAGACGAGCGGTACGATAACTATGCGGAGTGGCAGCGGAGCCTCACGAAGGAAGCCAGTAATCGAACTGGCCTCCCCATCAATGACGTAGGCCATGCAGCCGCTATAATGGGAATACACGCTTATCAAGTGCCCATGGCCCGTGACGAAGATTACTGGGTGGTTCTCAATCGTGGTGCCACCATTCAAGCCGTTGACGCACAAATCTAATGGACATCAATGAAGTAGGCAATAGCCGACAACTCGCCATCCTCATTCAAGGGCTCAACATTGAGGAACGCGAGAGATTTCTCGACGAGGCCCGCAAATCTCCTGATATGGAAACCTTCATCGAATTCTACGTCAAAAACTTCTCATGAGCATTTTTCTCGCAGCACTAGTCGGTTCCATGATCGGCCAAGCCATCACTTTTTGGGTGATTGGCTACTTCGCCCAACTCCAAGAGGCCAAAAAAGTTGAAGCGATTCAAA
>Ga0194123_10003118_pt1 | contig 20337 bp, 23 predicted proteins | sample TA2MahsurfametaG_5_FD_155479 | JGI IMG/M metagenome (GOLD analysis project Ga0194123, IMG submission 155479) | Freshwater microbial communities from Lake Tanganyika, Tanzania - TA2015023 Mahale A surface | ecosystem: Environmental > Aquatic > Freshwater > Lake | place: Tanzania: Lake Tanganyika... | reverse complement strand
AGAGTGGCGGCCAAACGTCAAGCTGATCAATGCGATGGTGCGGGCGCGGTTGGCAGAAGTCAAGGCTAACGCTCGAAGCGGGTGAGCTCTTTTCGCAAGACCCGATACATCGCCTCACGCGTGACACCTAGCGTGCGAGCGACTTCAGACATGTTCAGCCGTTGGTTATAAGCGGCCACTAAAAGGGCTTGGCGCTTGGCGTAAAGCCCAGCCAACTCAGCTCGAACCTCACCGATTGCCACCCGCAATTTCGCGAGCTCGACCAGGATTTCGTCGCGCCCCTCGCCAACAGGCTCGCCACCCCGTCCAATTTCAGTGGCTTGCTCGCGATCAGCGCCACGAAGACCGCCCACCCGACTTGCCAACAACTCGACCCCTCACCGGTGCTAACCAAACGGCTAACACCCGCCGTGCGAAGCACTCGACCCGTTACTTCGCGACAGAGCCCACTAAACCCGCAAGGTCTGACATTTTTGAAAAAGTCCAATATTGCCAAGGCCAAGGCGGCCAAGCCAAAGTTTCACTTGCCTGCAAAGATTCAATCATGCCCAAAATTGAGACGAGCAGCATTGTCGAGCAACGAGAGTGGCGACGCCGCAACTTGATCGAGTCGGCGGCCGAGTTAGCAATTGAATCCGGCGGTCGAGTAGTAACTATCAGTGCGGTCGCTCGCCGCGCTGGGGTTTCTAGAACCGCAATTTATGAATACTTCGCCAGCTCGTCTGACTTGATCGCCGAGATCATCATGGCCGAACTAGACGGCTACGCCAAGACTCTCGACGAAGCTTGTAAGGGCCATTTTTCAGCTGAAGCCAAAATCGAGGCTTGGGTTAGAACCTCACTTGAGTACATCGCCGACGGAAGGCACATGTTGGCCAAAAGCATCAACGCGACCAGCCTGCCCGCTTCGCGCGAGCGCGAGGTAGCACTGGCTCACCAAAGACTGGTTGCACCCCTGCACGCATCACTAAAGAAATTAGGACTTCGAGACATCACCCTGGCTATCGAATTAATTCGAAAGGCGACCGACGTTGCCGCGACTCGAATCGACGGCGGCGCCCCGGCTGGCGACGAAATCAAAGACTGCCTGACTTTCGTGATGGCAGGGGTCAACGCGCTCTCGACCCTAAAGCCCGTTTCGTCAGCTACTGACTAACTCACCCCTCGAGCGCCCGGTAGTTCGGGCGGTGCATTACCTCTTTACGTTAAGCCGCAGGGTTTCAGTTAATGCAGAGAAGTTGCCTGTTGCCGGTGCAGTGGCAATGACTCGGCAACGCCCGAGGCTCTGACCCGTCACCACGTTGTTCTTTAGTGAGCAACGCTTCGAGTCTTTGACTTCATAGACGATGGCAGCACCCTCGTTGGTTCGCTTTGGTAACGCCAGTTTCTGGCCCACCTTTAGACCCGTTCGGGGTAGCGCCAAAGACTGATCGACCCGCGCGAAAGTAATGGCGATTGCTTGATCTTGCGACAAGTCACCAGGCGCTGTGTGGTCATATCGCACGAAGACGACGCACTTGTCTTTCGTGCAATCAACTGAGCCGAATTTGGGGTCAAGCTTCATCGTGATTGGTGCGTTAGGTGAGAAGCTCGCACCAGGTATTCGCGAGATCCAAAGTTGCACGGGTTCATTGCAGTCAGCACCCGTTGGCCGCACCCCGGCTGGGGCTTCTTTGCACTGCTGCAAATACAAGCCAGCACGCACCGGAAAGTTAGCAATGGCCACCGAAATGCTCTCACCAGCTGGGTCAAGGTCACTTGACTTACCTAATGTCACGCTGGCTTTAGATGTCGCAGGTGCTTGAGCCAGTGCCGGGGCCGCAGTAAGAGATAGCAATAGCCCTGCGCCCAGAGCCAAGCCCTTAGTAAATATGTGATTTGTCATTTGCTCCTTTTTGCTCCTTTGTTTTTTTGTGATTTCTTGTTTTGCTGATCTCGCTTCTTTGAGCCCGCTTGGCTGCCAGCTGGGGTTTGACCAAAAGTGACTGGAATCAAGATGTCGTGTGAGCGATCACCAGAACGCAGGTGGTCAGCACGAATGGTTATTGCGCACTTTTCTTTACGGCAGTCCACGCCACCGAAGGTCGGCTGAAATTCGAGTTCAAACCGAAAGGTGCCGCCTTCACCAAAGGGTCTGATGAGATTCGCGGCATAAGCGGGCGCGTTGTTGGCGATCCAAATCGCACTGCCGGTGGCAGCGGTTGAATCCATACCGCCACCGCAAGGGGTTGGTTGTCGACCTTTTGGTGGTTCTTTACAAAGACTCAAATAGAGCCCGACTGTTGTGTCGAAGCCTTTACCAGAAACGGTGATCTTGCCGTCAGGGCCGATATTGCCTCGATCAACGCTAAGTGATTGCCCGTAGCGGCCTTTTGCGTTTAGTTGAGGTTTCGTTTCTGCAGCAACGGCGGTGCTGCTCGAGGGGGCCAAAGCTAAAGCCAAAACTAAAGCCAAAGCTAAAGCAAGCGAGCAGACAATCGCCCTAGCGAATGAGTGAGCGCCTTGCTGTAATTGTTCTGTAATGCGGTTAAGCACAATTGAAAATAACATTGTTTTAGAAAAAGCGCTTTGACACTTTTAGTTGACATGTTAAGTAAAAGTGTCAAAACCTGGCAGATGATGGGTGAGTGCCTACAACGATGAATGGCCTAAGGGCTGTGGTGTGTGGAATCACACTAATTGCTCTGGCAGGTTGTGGTGCAAGTGAGACTCAGTCAATCTCGACGCCAGTCTCGTTAGCTGACTCACCGCCGTTAATAGTCGAGAATGCCGGTCAGTCGCAGTTCAAGCGCATCGCTGCCTTGGCATCGGGCAGTTCAGACGTATTGATTTCTTTGGGACTCACCCAAAATGTTGTTGGAGTCTCGGCGACTGAGACCCGTCCGGAGCTTTCTGCGGCGCCGACGATTTCGCCTGCTCACGCAGTAAATATCGAACAGATTCTGGTGGCCGAGCCCGATTTGATACTGCTGGACGAGGGCAGCGCGAACGCTGCAGAGCTTGAGCAATTGCAATCACAGGGCGCCGAAGTGCTGGTGCTAAAGCCGAGCTTTTCGGCGAATGAAATGTTTGCCAAGATTCGATCAATCGGTTCCAAGTTGGGCTTAACCCGCGAGGCCGAGGCCATAGTCACCCAGTTGGCCTTGCCGGCAAATGGCAACGTTGAGGTGCGCACCAAGCCGAGAGTTGCGTTTCTTTACCTACGCGGCAACAACGCGATCTACCTGATCGGTGGGACGGGTTCAGGTGCTGATCAACTTCTTGACATGGCTGGCGCAATTGACGCTGGGAGCGAAGTCTTGAATGACCCGTTCACCCCGCTTTCGGCTGAGAGCATTGCCAAACTCAACCCCGACGCACTCTTAGTAATGACCAAGGGTCTCGAATCAGTTGGTGGCATATCAGGGCTTTTGGCGTTACCAGGTGTCGCACAGACCTCGGCAGGTAAGCAACAACAAGTAATCGTGGTCGAAGATCAGTTGTTGTTGTCATTCTCTACGCGAACGCCAGCCCTAGTTGAACAACTTCGAGCTCGCCTAAAACTGCTAGCCCCGCCTGCTAGTTACTAATTGACCACCAAATCGAAATGGGTCGCCCTCGGCCTGGTGCTAGCTGTGCTCATAGCTGCTTACATCGCACTGCAGCTCGGGGCCGTCTATCTGCGCGAGCCGCTGCAGATCTTGACCCAGCGAGCTGCCGACCCGCTCGCCTATTCGATTCTCACCGAGATACGGATACCGCGGGTAGTAATAGCAGTATTGGCTGGTTTCGCAATCGGTATGGCCGGGCTATTAGCGCAGTCTGCGTTTACAAACCCGATAGCCGAACCCTCGATCATCGGCGCATCGGGGGGCGCGGCACTTGGTAGTGCTCTCGCCCTAGCAGCTGGTGCTATCGCACCTTGGCAAATTGGTTTGGCCGCAATAACAGGTGCCGGGCTTTTTGTGACAGCTACCTATTTGCTCTCGGTTAAGCGCGGGCAACTTTCTGGTTATCGCTTCATAGTCGTCGGTATCGCGATATCAGCCGTTGCCGTGGCACTTACGGGCTTCATTGCAGCGCTAAATACCGGTTCAGGTAGGTCAATTCTTTTTTGGACTCTCGGCAGTCTCGCGCTGGCTCGACCCGAACAGATCCCGGTGCTAGCGATATTCGTCGTCGCGTCAATCGCATTGAGTGTGCGCGTGATGAATCAGCTCGATCTGCTTAATTTTGGGGACGACTATGCGCGCATCAATGGCATAGACGTCAAACATCTTCGGGCTCGTGCGGTGCTTCTCATCGCGGTCTTGATCGGGGTTAGCGTCAGTGCGGTTGGCATCGTGGCTTTCTTAGGTTTGGCTGCCCCTCACATCGCGCGATCGCTAGTCGGGTATCGCAATAAGAACCTACTGCTACCTACCGGGCTTATCGCCGCACTACTGCTTTTGGTTGGCGACACGTTAGCTCGCAATGTGCTAGCGCCCACCGAGCTGCCCTTGACGATATTCGTCGCAATTATTTCGGCACCGATTTTGATCATCGCTGCTAGAAGAACGGTGATCGATGAACGCAGATAGTGCCAGCAATGCTGCCAAGTTACCTGCAAACGGGATGTCGGCAATTGGGCTGTCGGTAAAGGGGCTCGCACTTGCTGCAGGTGAGAAGCAACTTGCACGAAATCTCGATTTTGCCGTCGCCCCCGGTGAGAGCATGCGCGTGGTTGGCCCAAATGGTGCGGGCAAATCAACTTTGTTGGCAGTACTAGCCGGCCTTGCGCCTTACCAGCATGGGCAAATTCAATTAGGTGGCGAAGAGTTGAGAAGTTTGAAGATAAGTCGGCTGAGCACGCTGGTCTCGCTGCTAAGACAAGCGCAGCTATTTGCTTACCCCTACAGCGTCGAAGAGGTGTTCGCTAGTCATGGGCAAGATATTGATGATGCGATTGGTCTAAGCATGCGGGTGCCCGAATTAAGTGAGAAGCGGCTGACGCAACTTTCTGGGGGTGAGCTTCAGCGAGTCTTTTTGAGTTTGACCTTGATGCGAAATACGTGGCTTACTTTGTTGGACGAGCCCTTAGCGAGTCAAGACGATGAGATGAAAGAGGTGGTCACCTCGCTTTTGCGCGAGTTGATGTTGCAGGGGCGTAGCTTTTTAGTGGCCACCCACACGGGGTTTGAAGAGATTCCAGCGCTTTCGCTGAGTGGGGGCTGACGACTGCCGCGCTTTGGCGGCGCAATCACAGCGCTGGTTAGTTGCGGCCGACACTTAAGACGCCCAAGCACATTTCATCGGTGGTGCCTTCGCCCCACACGACATAACGCGGCTCGGTGCCCTTAAATATTGGCAACATCTTGCGTAGCTCGGGGCGCCAACTGCAAGTGATTCGAAAACGATCACCTGGGGCGACCTTCACTGGGTTTGCCAACCACTGCGCGCTTTGGCGGTCGAAATCATAAAGCGGAACATCGAGCACGGTTTGCTCGCGCGCGGTGCCAGGGTTAAGCGTTATCTTCATGGCCGAGCCGAGTTGGTGCATATGTGGTGCGGCCGCGTAGATGACGCCACTTTGCATGACGGGCCAATCGCAAGTTGAAGTAGTGCCTGGGCCGCCATTTGCAGCTTGCGTGCCACAAATAAGTTGCAAACCTTCAGCAAAAAGCCGCGACTCTTGTCCGAAACGTTTCGCCACATCGTTTACTGCTGCCGTGCGATCACAAAGTGGCCCGACTTCACCAGGCTGACACGGGATCTCAACCGATGACACCAACAATCTCGTCGAAAGGGGTTTTAGGTTCGCCGTGGCGGGCATGGTGCGTAACTCGAGTTTCGAAACATCTGGGGTTTTGCCCGCGCGCAAGTTGTAATGGACTTGCATGATCATCTGCGCACCGGCTGTTATTGGCACACCCAACCCGTCGGGCACGATGTGCTCGTCACCGCCGGGTGCCCAGGCGGCAAGCCACGGCGCACCAACTAACGAAGCGGCCGAGCCTTGTGCTGTCGTTGCCACACCTGGGCCACCGAAACATTGCCAGCCTGGGCCCTTCTCGGTTGCATCTTTAGCCTGCGCACCTGCCACCATCGCCGCATCTAGTTGAAACAAAATTATGTGGTGAACGTTCTTTAAGTTGCCTGGGGCGAACTTCACACCGGTTAAGAAACTGTCTTGGGTTATGCCCGGGTCGACTATGAAACAGCGGTAATCATCGAGTGCGGTGTTGCGACTCTTTGGCGTGTAGGGGGCCTTCATGCCGGTTGCGATCACGGTTTCGCCCGGGCGAAGTGGCATGGCGGCTTTCTGCGCGCGAGTAGAAAGTTGATGTGCGTGGGCGCCGTTAGCGGTAGGTGGCACGAGTGCAAACAAGATGGCACCGACTAGGCCGAGAGTGACGCTTAGACCTACTGCGGTTTCGATTAGCAGGCGGTTTTTGCTTCGCACGATTAGAGGCTAGCCGGATATCTAGCCTTGTGCCGTGGACGGGGGCTGGGGCGATCAGGTGGCCATCATCACTGGCGCAGGCAGCCCCGACGGAATCGGTTTTGCCGTCGCAAAACTCTTGGCCAACTTTCAGGTCAAAGTGATGCTCACTTCTATGAGTGAGCGGTGTTTGGTGCGCGCGAATGAACTTGGTGCGGCGGCGGCTGCCAAGCCCGCAGACTTAACCGACCCCGAATCAGTAGAGGCCCTCGTCGCCGCCGCACTTGAAAAATTCGCGCGCATCGACATCTTGGTGAACAACGCCGGCATGACGAGCGTGGACGACCCAATGCCCACCGCAGCCCCCGTCCATCTTTCAAAAATAGATTCTTGGCAGCACACCCTCACGCGAAACCTTTTGCCGACTTATTTGGTTACGCGCGCGGTGCTGCCACACATGCGCGAAAGAAACTACGGACGCATAGTCAATGTCGCGAGCACTACCGGTGTCACTGGTGCGATGTTTGGTGAGAGTGCGTACGCGGCGGCGAAATCCGCAGTCGTGGGGTTTACCAAGACTGTGGCACTCGAGAATGCGGGTGTTGGGGTGACGGTTAATGCGGTTGCGCCGGGCTGGGTTGCAACCGCGTCGCAAACTGAAGATGAGGCGCGCCACGGGCAAGCCACCCCCGCGGGGCGAAGCGGCACACCCGACGAAATCGCGCATGTGATCGCCATGTTGTGTGCGCCGGGTGCTTCGTACATCACGGGCCAATGCGTAGTGGTGGACGGGGGCAACAGCACCGTCGAAGAACTCGGGCCTACGGTTGGTGCGTGAGTGAGGTGGGCGCGTGAAGGCTGAGATTCTTGAGTCGCCGCTGCCGTTTGTCACGGGTGCGCGAATCGTGATTGATGCGCCGGCGTCGAAGATTTTTGATTTGTTGGCGAACCCGCGGATGCATTCGAAGTTGGACGGGTCGGGGATGGTCCAGGGGGTTTTGCGGGGGCCTGCGCGGCTGGGGCCCGGGGCGAAGTTCGTGATGAGTATGAAGTTGAAGTATTTGCCGTACTTGGTGCCGAATACGGTGGTCGAGTTTCGCGAGAACGAGGTGATCGCGTGGGCGACGGTTACGAATCAGATTTGGCGATATGAATTGCGGGCGATTGATGCGAATACGACTGAGGTGACCGAGTGGTCAGACGGTAGTGACAATTGGTTCAAGCCTGCTGTGCGCTCGAATGTGAAGTGGTCGGGTAAGGCGATGGCGAAGTCGCTGGTGAAGTTGAAGCAGGCGGTGGAGGGTGGTGGCTGAATTGCGCGCCGAGGAATCAGCCGAGCCGCGCGGAGTAGCATTGCGGGGCTTGGTTCGGCTCACCCGCGAAAGGAAAAAAAGCAAAATGATGAAGCGGACACTCTTCGCAATTCTCACTCTTGTTGCTCTTGTGCTTACCAACATCGTTACTCCAGCCCAAGCTCAAGGCGCCCTCTCTGCGACACCGACAACGATTGCCGGTGCAACTCTTGATGGCCTGCCCGCGACAGCCTCTTCACCGCCCGGTGTCTCCCCCGAAGTCTTCTTCGACGAAGCCACAGGCACCTATTACCTCTGGACTACCGACAACCCAGCCAAGATGTACACCAGCAAAGACGGCACTAGTTGGTCAGCTGTCGCCGGTGCAACCCTTCCTGACGGCTTCGATTGGTCAATTGTCAAACTGGGGCCTGCCAATTACCGCATGTACTTCGCTGCCATCAATCCGAATGCCGCGTCAGAAGTCGAGTGCAGCAAGCAACGCAAAGAACTGCGATACGCGACCTCGACCAACCTGACCAACTGGGTCACGCAGCCAGGCGCACTCGTCACGAGCATTGGCTGCGGGGTTCCGCATGTATTACGAAAGCCGGACGGCACGTACCTGCTCTATTACAACAGCATGGAGCCCCAACACGGCATGTACATCGCGACCTCACCGGACGGTCTCACCTGGACAAAACGACCGGGCATCATTGCGAATGACCCGAACCTCGTAGACCCGGCCCCGCTGCAGATGCCCGACGGCACTTACCTGATGATCGCCTCAACCACCGGCGCACCCCTACCGGGGAGCACCACGCAGACATCGCAGCAACTTCGCATTTTGTCTTCGACCGACGCAATTTCGTGGAGCCTTCGAAATCAGCCATTGCTCGCGCCTCAAGGCGTAAGCGTGCTTGATCCGGCACTCAAGCTCATTGGGCAGCAATTGCGCGTGTGGTACGGCTACGCCCCTGGGGGAAATCACGCGAATTCCCGAATAACTTCGGGCGTGCTGACCCTTAAGGCCGGCACCGTTGATACCGCAACCCCAACAGCGACCAAGACCAATTCGTGCAAGAAAGTTGGCGAACAGCGACAGCACAAGGGCGCCATGTACACCTGCAAAAAGGTTAAAGGGAAATTGATTTGGGTGAAGAGCTAGGGGTCTGGACCGGCTTCAAGAAGTAAGCCGTCGTGAGGGGGAGGTGTGCCTGCACCTCCCCCTCACCGATTCGCTCGAAAGAGCCCCACTGATCACACCCGTTCCTCGACGGGTCGCGGGGCTAACCACCACAGAAACGCCGCCCATACCAATAGGAGCCAGCCGGCACCCACCAGCCATGATCCGAGGACATCGGTGATCCAGTGCTTGCCGACGATGAGCCGGCTCGGTGGTTGAAGCAGCCCGATGACGAGGAGCAGGCTCGTCACCACGTTCGCCCACGGCGGCCGGAGTAGGTACCACGCGATGATCGCCATCGCAGCCCAGATAGTGAAACCGGCGAAAGCGTGGCCCGAGGGAAAGGACAAGTGCTGCTGCAGGTCTGTGTTCTCAATGAACGGCGGTCGCTCCCGCGCTATCGAAAACTTCAAAATGTTCGAGATCACCAGCCCGAGTTGCGACGAGACAAGAAGAAAGACCGCCCAGCGCCACCGCCGGACCAATACCAGAATCACGGCAACGAGTGGCGCAATGACGATGTTGCGCGGACCATCGGCGAACCAGGAGAAGAACTCCGCGAGGGCGAGCACCCAATCTTGTGTCTGTCCTAGATCCCAGAACCAGGTGTTCACCGGTAGGTCGCGTGCGTTCGCTGCCGCCAAGTCCAAGGCAATGAAGATGGCGACACACAATCCGAGACCGAGAAGGACCGCGCCTAATAGAGCAATGCGACCGGCCGTGGATCTTTCGGGAAGGCGATGCATGGCTGCAGGCATGCTGAAGGGTAACTCGCAGACTCTGTTTCTCGCGGCCCCGTAGCTCAGGGGATAGAGCAGAGGTTTCCTAAACCTTGTGTCGGCAGTTCGATTCTGCCCGCGGCCGCAGGCGAAACACATTGTGCTGCAACAGAATCCGCCATTCCCGAGACTTTGAATGCACGGACTGAATTGGTGCCAGTCACTTCTGAGTCACTTGCCGGATCACGGAATGTCTCGTCCATCTTGTCTGCAGCGTCGTCCAATTGGCTATCGAATAGGCCCGCGAGCGGTCCAAGGTCATCTGGGCTGAGGCAACTACAATACGCTGATGATTTGGATGCGCCGCGGGGCTGGACTCGTGATTGTCGTCGGGCTCCTCGCCGCGGGGCTCCTCGCTTCGGCCCCGGCCGCGTCGGCCAACAAGACCCCCGAGGGTCAGCCAACCCCGCAGGACATGGAGCGCGCGGCATCATCGATGCTCGTCTGGGAGGACGCGCCGGCGAAATTGAAGGTGGACGCGGGCTGGGAGTTCACCACGAAGTACGACACGTCCCTGGTCATCGAGTTGTGTTCCAGGAATCAGCAATCAGTCCAGGGACCGAAAGCGACCCTGCTCTACCAGGTCGAGCTGGGCGAAACCGACGATGTCACCGACCCAACATCACTCGAGCACGACGTCTACGTGTACCCGGATGCCAAGAGTGCCCAGAAGGCATGGAGGGTCATGCAACGACGTGCGCTGCGCTGCACCGGTCGAAACCTCGAACTCAATCCCGAGGAACGGACAAATGTGCAGTACCTGACCAATGGGACCACGCAGGTCCTCGTTGACGGACGACCCGGAATCTGGATCCAGTCAAGATTCGCGCGTCCGGTCACTGACGGCGCCGCCAACGAAGGTGGCTACTACGTCTTCTTCCTCAATGGGAACGCAATCCAGGGCGTCGAGTACGACTACCCGGACACCACCGACCTGCGTGGAGGATTGCGCATGCAGTTGCAGAAAATCGCCCAGGTCCTGGCAGAGCGCTGGAGCGCATCGGCAACTGGATAAGTGCCGGAGTGCCGTGCCTTCTCGCCCGAGGGCACCGCGCACCCGAACGCTGACCCACTATCTCAGTACCCTCCCGCCGTGACCCTGGCACTCGGAGATCCAAGAGGCACATGAGGATTTTCTCATCACATTGAGGCTTAGATGGCAAGGTATGAGGACGAGTATGAATTCGGCCAGTACCTGAGTCCAGAGTCAACTATCGGCCCCCCCAAGGTGCGTACAGATATCTCGATCACATTTGAACTCGCCAAAGAATCCAGCAGGGACGCAATCCCATCCTTATTCAAGCGGGAGTTCGTGGAACGGCATGCCCAGGAATTCGAGGGCTAGTTGGCTTCCTGGATTATGCGTTTCTGGCCACTCCACCGAATCGTCACCGAAGTCCTAAACTCGGGGCACCCCATCGACCGTTCCAATAATCCTCAGACTCAGGTGATGGCCCCAGGAGCACTCACTCAAACCTCCACAGCCCTAGGAATATCGCGCAGAATCTGAATGGGTCTATATACGTATGGGGTGGTGGGTCGGATTTAACAACCCCGGGTCAACCCGGCCAGATGGCCGGTTTTCCAGTCACTTCTCAGTCACTTTTCTTACTGAATCCAAGATTTTCTGGATGCAACTATTTGCCTCTCTGTGTGCTTTCGTCGTGAGGGGGTTCATCGTTCTCCTCAACGTCGTGCACGTTTCCTAAACCTTGTGTCCGCAGTTCGATTCTGCCCGCGGCCACAGGCGAAACACATTGTGCTGCAACAGAATCCGCCATTCCCGAGACTTTGAATGCACGGACTGAATTGGTGCCAGTCACTTCTGAGTCACTTTCTGGATCACGGAAAGCCTGGCAGGACTACAAGGACGAAGAACCACCCAAGCGCGTAAACCTGAAACCTTTAGCGGCTAGTGTGCGTGCGTGCGGCGACCCCTGATACCGATGGCAGCATGCGGCGCCCTCGCGGCGGCAGTGGTGCTCGGCTGGTTCGCCAGCCCGGCTGCCGCGCACGCGATCATCGACCTCGACGGCGTCAGCGCAGTGGCCGGCACGAAGAGCCAGATGACCCTGGAAGTCCAGCATGGGTGCCTTCCCGCCGAGGCCACGCTCCGCGTCGACGCCTTCGTCGGCCGCCTGTGGCGAGGCGTGGAACCCGGCGCCGTGCCCGGATGGCAGACAACGGTTGAACGCTTGCCGCAGGGCGGCTGGCACATCGCGTGGACGAACCTCGGGCCGCCCATCCCGTTCGGGACCGCGAGCTTCTTTCCCATCGAAGTCGCCTGGCCTTCGAAGGCCGGAACCTATGCGATGCGCGTCACGCAGCAATGCACCAACGGCGCGTCATACGACTGGAACCAGAAGTACCTTCCGGCGACTGCCGACCGCCCCTCGCCCCCGCTGACCCCGCGGCCCGAGGTCAAGGTGGTCTCCAGGGCCGAATCATCGACGGCCAACGCGCAGCCCGCACGGCCCGTGCACATGGACACCCACAGCCACTGAGCCCTGGCTGAAGCCCGGGCAGACTCAGGTTAGCCCGGGGCTACTGCTGTCGCCGTTGTCTCATATGTCCGACTGTGGACAGCCGCCGCGATCGGGCGAGATCGCCGCAAGCGCCACCCTGCCCGCGGCCCGCGCGAAACCCCAGGCCCGCCGCGCCCGCCGCGAACTCACCACCAACTCAGCTCGTGCGCGTGCTGCGAAATACTCGCCAAAGCGCAACCAGTGCGATGGCCCCCCAAACAACGTTTAGCGCAACGCTTGCCCACGCGACCAACAACACCGCATAGACCGCGAGCAATCCTGCGCCGACAAAGTTCATACCTTGAAACCCGTATGACTTCGATTGCAGCCACCCAGTCGATACCAAGAAGTAAGCGGCTAAAACCAACACTGTTCCTACGCCACCAATTACGTGTTCCATGCCGCGAGGCTAACCCTCACCAGTTAATGCGCGGGTAATTTCGCACGCAAGGCCTCGGGCTGTCAAAATCACAAACTGGCAAACTGGCGGGGTGAACGCGAGGGCGGCGGGGTGGGTCGTTGCGTTGGTGGCGTTCGCCGCGGCAATTGCCGGGGCAACTTGGTGGACTATCGATCGTGGGCAAGACCAAAACCCAAGTTGGTTGTTTAGTCATACGGCCAGCGCCGGGTCACTAGTTAAGAAGTCGGACGGGGGCTACACGCTCACGTTAACTGGCATCGACCCACACGTAATGGCATTTACTGACCGCCCGGTTCGTGACTCAGTGATCTTGCCGGCCACGCAATTAATCGAACAATGGCCAGCACTTTTCGCTGACTCACCACCAAATGCGGTGCTGGTCGAACACAACCCGAGAGGTAACACAGATTCAGTAGTGCTAACGCTTAGCAACCCACGCCTAACAACCCCAGCCACAGCAAGCGCAACCAGCGCCGACACCGCAACCCTCACATTCGACGCAACCTTGATAACCACCGAGCACCCGTCCAACTTAAAACGCCTAACCCGCGGCCTTCACAAGACCCCACCCGCCGCCTTCGCTAACGCAAGCCTTTTCATCGACGACGTCACCAACCCATGGGCCCCGAACGCGACTTTCGAATGCACCGTCGGGACGGGAACATCAGACAGAGAACCCGGCAGCGGCCCTAGTGTTTACACGCAAGCAGTCACGCTGCCAGAGCAGCAAGGCGTAGTCGATATGTTTCAGCAAGAGTGTCAACAAATGGCTGGCACGTTCTCTCGTGTTTCCTGACCCCTCGACAACCAGGCCATCCCGCCGCGGCCTTCGCTAAACACCGACCCGTCCGCCAGCCGCTGACTGGCAAACTCACCCCGTGAGCGCGCCCGAAACCATCATGTTCGTGCGGCACGCAGAAAAGCCGGCGCACAAATCCGCCCCGTACGGCGTCAATAAACATGGCGAACCCGACGACCATTCCCTCTCACCACGCGGATGGTCGCGCGCCGGCGCCCTCGCCGCCCTCTTCTCACACGCCCCGCTGCAATCACACGGCGGCCTAACCCGCCCCACGCGCGTATTCGCAACCGGCCCGTCGCACCAAACCAAAAGCCACCGCGAGATCGACACCGCAAACCCAACGGCCGAACGCCTCGATGTCACACTCGAAACCAAATTCACACACGGCGAAGAGCCCGAGCTCGCGAAAGAGATCCTCACGAGCGCCGAGCCGACGCTGGTCGTTTGGCATCACGGCGAGCTACCGCACCTGCTCTCACAATTTAAAATCATTAATTCGGACGGGGTGCCTAGCGCTTGGCCAGAAGATCGGTTCGATTTGGTTTGGGTGCTACAACGCGAACCCGCCGACGAGCCCACCTACCGCTTCAGCGTCACACCCCAACTACTTCTCGCCGGCGACAAACCCGTCAGCTAATTAACCGGGCGCGAACGGCGCGCGGTCTGTCTAGTGTTGGGGTACTCGGGGCCCAAATACGACCCCACGAACTAACCGCTTCGCCGGCCAAACAGCGGCGGGCAAAGAGGGGGCACCCGTGTCTAAATCAGGCTTGCTTTTCTTAACCGCCTTGGCCCTGTCAGTTACGACTGCGGGTTGTGGATCTACGTCGGCTGATTCTCCGGAGTCGAATGAGGCCGCGGCAGCGGCTGAAACCGCGCTCGCTGAAACCCCGCTCGCTGAAACCCCGTCCGCGGGCACAGGCTCCGGCCCTGGCGCATACATCGATTTCGCAGACTACGAAGCAAACAAAGCCGCATACGACTCAACCGATGTCGTCTTGTTCTTCAATGCCGCCTGGTGTTCGACATGCAAGGTGGCCCGAGACAACATCGAGTCAGACTTATCGGCAATTCCTTCTGATCTCACCATCGTGTTAGTTGACTTCGACTCAGCTCAAGACCTTCGTAAGAAGTACGGCGTCACGGTGCAGCACACCTTCGTCCAAGTAGACCCAGCAGGCAATGAACTTGCCAAATGGGCAAGTAGTTTGACCACCGAAGAAATAGCAAAAAACACGGTCTAGTGCTGCTGATACTGGGGGCCTTCGTTGCGGGGGTCCTCACGACGCTTGCGCCTTGCGTGCTGCCGCTGCTGCCCGTAATAGTCGGCGGCTCGCTAGACCGATCGAGCAAACGCGCCCGCCAGCGCGCCTATTTGATAACTGCATCCCTCGGGGCGTCAGTGGTCGTGTTCACTCTGTTGCTAAAAGCAGGCACAGCCCTAATTGGCATACCTACTTCGGTATGGCAATGGGTAAGTGGTGTCATTTTGATATCGCTTGGCTTGTTTTCAGCCTTCCCGTCATTGTGGGATCGCGTCTCGATGCGCTTGTCACTACAAAGAGTGAGCCACCAGGGGCTTGCCGCCGCAGAACGGCGCGAGGGCAACACTGGCGCGGTCTTAACCGGTGTCGCCCTAGGCCCGGTATTTACCTCGTGTAGCCCGCTTTATGCATATGTAATAGTCACGGTTCTACCTGCATCTTTGGCACAAGGTGTGGTGTTACTTACCGCGTATGTCATAGGGCTTTGCGGCACGTTGCTCGCAATTGCCTTACTGGGGCAGCGAGCAATCGGTGCGGCCCGCTGGGCGGCCGACCCGCGCGGGTGGTTTCGTCGCGGTTTGGGCTGGGTGTTTATTTTCGTTGGCATCGCCGTCATTGCCGGGTGGGACAAAGACCTACAAACTTGGGTGATCGAAAATTCACCCATTAGGCCTTGGGAGCTTGACGCGGGGTTCATACCCCAGGGCTAAGGCAACAAGGCGGGGTGCCACCTGCGCGCGAACCTCGCGTCACCAACCCGTAACCACCGACAAATAAACTCATTCGATGTCAACTGACCTAATTCTTAAAGCTTCGTCAATCATCACGATGGAAGACGCCCAACCCCGCGCCGAAGCAATCGCAATCGACACCACCACCGGCACGATCACCGCAATCGGTGCACTAGCTGACGTGCAAGCAAGTGCGCCAAACGTCGCCGTCACCGACTTAGGCAACACCGTGTTGATGCCAGGTTTCATCGACCCACACAGCCACCCGATCTTGGCCGGCATGGTCACCCAATCACCTGCCTACTGGATCGCCCCCTACAACGGCTACCCCACCTACGCCGATGTCATCGCCTTCTGGAAGAAACTTGACGCCTCAACACCAGCTGGCCAACCACTTGTTTTCAACGGACTTGACCGACTAAACCAAGGTGCACCCCAACTAACCAACGTTGATCTTGACCCGATCTTTCCGTCAAGGCCGGTTTTCGTGCTCGATGCATCAGGCCACGAGGTCTACTTCAACACCGCTTTGATGCAAGCAAACCAATGGCCAGATAACAAACCCCCGGCTGACCCAGTTGGTTCACACTTCGGACGAAACCCCGACGGCACCTCAAACGGCCGCGCCTATGAAACCGCAGCGATATTAGAAGCAGTGCGCAAGGTCTTTCTTAAAGCAATACCCCACCCGTTGCAGTCACTAGCAAGCTGGCTGAAGTTGATGTCAACTAACGGGGTCACCACCACGACTGATCACGCTTATCAAACGAGCCTGCTTAAGTCTTATGAGGCAACAGCATCGACACCAGATGTGCCGATTCGAATCGCGCTCTACCACATGACAATCGACCCAAATTGCGGCCAGCCATTAGATAGCTCAGCGCCTACGTCCTTACTTTGGAAAATTGGTGTCAAGCTCTGGGCCGATGGTTCGCCATGGGTTGGCACCATCGCCACGTCATATGCATACCTTGATTCGCCAGTGGTGCAGGCAGCACAAATCCCGCTTGGGCCAGGTGGTGAGGCGATGATGAATTACAACCGCCTCGAACTCGACAAAGTTCTTGCCACCTACGTAAACCTCGGGTGGCAATTCGCGTTTCACGTCAACGGTGACGTCGGGCTTGACGTGGTGCTAGATGCCTATGAAGAAGCGCTGGTTAACGCAAACCTGCTTGGCACAGATCACCGTTGGCGAGTCGAACACGTCGGTGGTTGCCGGGGTGATCAGTTTCAGCGCGCCGCCTCACTTGGTGTGACAGTCTCAATGTTGCCCGCACAGTTCATCTATTGGGGTGATCTATTGGACGGGCAGATCTTCCCCTCTGAAATCGGTAGCCAGTGGATGCGCGCCGGTGATGCCGTGCGAGCAGGGGCCCTTGTCACGTTTCACAATGACGGCCCGGTTAGCCCGCCGATACCGCTGCTAAACGTGCAAAGCATGGTCACTAGGCGAACACCGTCTGGCAAGTTACACGGCCCAGAACAACAAGTAAGCCTGCAAGATGCCTTTAAGGCTCACACCGTCAACGCTGCTAGGCAGATATTCCGTGAGAAAGAGTTGGGCTCGCTAGCGGTTGGCAAGTTAGCTGATTTAGTCGAGCTCTCGGCTGACCCGTTCATGGCCGACACCGACAAGCTAACCGATCAGGTAAGTGTGTTGGGCACTTGGTTAAACGGTAAGAAGATCGACCTTGATGCCTTCATGTCGCAGATGCAAGCAATAGACCCAAGCGAACACAAAGACTTACCCGCCGCAGCCATCACTAACCGCCGCTGCTGCTAACCCGGCGCCAGCCGTAACCCGTCGTCGCCGGCCAACCTACGTCAGAGGTTCCTTAGAGACTCGCGCCAAGAATCAAGTGAACTCTTCGACTTCGTGCTCACAGTCGCTAACCGCTTCACTGCAGCTCGCTGCTTAGGCTTTAACGAAGCGACTTGGCGCGGCCTTAAACCACGCGCCTGGCTCGCAGTCAAGCCCTTCACTTGTCGCAGCTTGAGATTTCGCACGGTTTTGGGTCGAACCACCGAGAGCACCCTGGGTGATATCGCCCTTATTTGCGCTCGCTTCAAACACAAAACCTGCGACGGCCCTAATGTGCGAGCCTGGCGCGCACTCATCTTCGAGAAATACTTGATTGGCAACGTCGCATTCGTCTTAGTGCCAGTTGTTGGTGGCGCGGGTGACTCGAGGGCGACTTCGATACCGAGGTTCATCGAACGTAGGCCGCCGCCAAGTGCCTCACCATTTACTTGCGCCGTGTGCTCACCGGGCATGAGGTTGTTCGGCATAGGGATCTCGGCTGCAAATGCCCCGTTTTCGTCCGTCATAACGGTGCCTAAATTGCGTGGGCTTGAGAAGACCCACATCACCACCGGGCTTCTTGGGCGGTACCCATTGCCGGCAACTGCGATCTTTTGCCCAGGCGCCGCCTGCACAGTGCCTTGCCCTGAAACCGGTGCCCGCCGCCCGTCTTCTTCTATGACGCTCATGGCCAAACTAAAGCTGCCGCCAACTTCACGCACAACAACAGTCGAGTTATCTCGAACCGTTCGCTGAACAGACTTTGCACCGTCAGGCCCAACGACTAATACACCTTTAGGTCTAACTTGTGGCAGGCGAGATTCTTCGGTGATCGGCAGCGAGAGACTCGTCAGGTTGCCACCCGTTGCCTCCAAAGTTCTTAAGATGACCAAAGAAGTTGCGTTAGCGAGATTTGCCTGAGCGCGAATGACCTCACTTTGGGGGGCGTTACGTCTACTTAACACGGTGGCAAGCTGTGTGGTGGCGGCAGCGATCTCAGAACTAATCGAAGGTATCGAGGCTTCTAAGGCTGCTTGCACGCGTGCTGCCACAGCCGCACCCTTAGTGGAACGCAAGTCATTGATGGTTGTTGCAACTAGACGATTTGGGTCGGTCGTGATTGTTGGTGTTGTAAGCACTTGGACGGTGGCTGGCGCTGGGCCCACCGGTAGTTGGGTCACACCCCCGGTATTTGGGCGCTGAGTTACGGGGCTCGGCGTCATAACACCGGCGCCACCGGTGCTCGGGGTAGTAGTGCTTGGCGTCGTAGTGCTCGGTGTAGTGCTGGACGAAGAGTCACTCGACGACGACCCGCCGCTGTCAGTAGCCGGTGCGCTAGTGGGCGTGACGGCAGCCGTCGCCCCCGACGCAATCGAGTTACCGGCTGCGTTGGTCGCAACAACGGTGAACGTGTGAGCAACCCCCCCAGTAAGTCCAGTAACTACACAAGATGTTGAAGTAGTTGTGCACGTCTGACCGCCGGGAGAGGACGTGGCGGTATAACTAGTAATCGCTGAGCCGCCAGTACTAGTCGGCGCTGACCAAGAGACTGTCGCTCGGGCTTCGCCTGCTGAGGCGCTCGCGCCAGTCGGTGCCCCTGGCACGCCTCGAGGCGTCGCTGATACGGCTGAAGACGTTGTGCCGTTCCCACTGGCGTTTACCGCTCTAATTCTCACTGAATACGCCGTGCCATTTGTCAGACCGGTAATTACCAAGGGCGAAGCCGTCGTACCTGATGCGCGATCAACCCACGCAGCACCATCTAACGAGTACTGATATTTGGTTATGCCGTCGCCGCTACCCGCCGTAAAAGCGACGCTAAGTTGGCTATCACCTGGGCTGATTGTGCTCAAGGTGGGTGCTCCTGGCGCTCCCGCAACGACAATAGTGACAATTTCTGTCTTGGTCGCCGAGATTGCTGATGAAGATTGCCCAATTCGTGAGCCGTATTCGATTAGATATGCGTATGCATTTCCGCAGGGCAAGTCATTCCAGTTGCCATTTAAACCACCCCAGTTAGTGACAGCACAATCCTCATTATGATTGTAGTCATTTGGTTCCCCGCTCGCCCAGCTTTGAAAGGCTGCTGATGATCCAGCGTTGCTACCAGTAACTGTGGGCTTGTTAGCGCCCGTTGCGCCGTCCCAGATCCAGGTACCTTCCGTCGCCGCGTCTGTTGCGCCAATCCAAATATTCGTGGCAGTCGTCTCGCCCTTTATGAAATTGTTTTCAGCCTCGCTGGTAATCATCGCTAGGTAGCCCGTCATACCGAACTTTGTTCTGCCCTCGGCAGCTGTCCGTGCAGCCGTCCACGCAAGCCCAGTTGAAACATACTCGTAGTAATGGCCGGAATTAGCATCATAAAAACTGTTAGTACCAGGCTCCTCGGTAATTCCAATTCGCATACTGATGTCTGCCCCAGATGCCGCCGGTGTCCACGTCACCGTGCTAAGCGCAGTAGCAATAGCTGAGTAAGTTCCCTTGAAGCCAAGCTTTAGCTGCGCGGTATAGGACGTGTACCCCGAAATCAAACTTGTGGTGCCTTGTGTCGCGGTCAAGGTGCCGTTCGTCACGTCAACGTTGGTGGATGAATTGACGAATTTGACTGTCACCTGATAACTAAGCCCTGTATCAAAGCCTGACAAGGTGATATTCGGGTTTGTTGCGACACTAGCTGGAAATGACGTGGTGCCGATAGTCACCGTGGGGGACGAAGCCGCCGACGGACTTGACACAGCAAAAGGCACGGTTAGGGAGGCCATGAAGAGGCCTGTAGTTAGAACGAATCGAAACCTACCCTTGAGGGCAGCCTCACAGCCGCGGCAGAAGTTAGACAACTTTTTCAACAGTTAGGCTTTTTAGGCTTCGGACGGACTCACTCGCATACGACAAGGCTAGCCTTAGCCGACACCAACACCCGTCACGCGAACCCGAGCGAAAAAGCAAAGCGGGCGGGTGCGCGAGCGACCCCCTACCCGTGGTGTCCTTGCGTCGGCAACAACTGTTGCGGCCCCACCCGCCGCCTTCGCTAACGCAAGCCTTTTCATCGACGACGTCACCAACCCATGGGCCCCGAACGCGACTTTCGAATGCACCGTCGGGACGGGAACATCAGACAGAGAACCCGGCAGC
>Ga0194123_10003117_pt1 | contig 20339 bp, 21 predicted proteins | sample TA2MahsurfametaG_5_FD_155479 | JGI IMG/M metagenome (GOLD analysis project Ga0194123, IMG submission 155479) | Freshwater microbial communities from Lake Tanganyika, Tanzania - TA2015023 Mahale A surface | ecosystem: Environmental > Aquatic > Freshwater > Lake | place: Tanzania: Lake Tanganyika... | reverse complement strand
GAGCAGGCCCGCCAGCGCCATCCCAGACGGTGGTCAAGGTCGGTTCGCTGCTGGCGTCAACCCACCGTTGTCTGGATCAATGAACCGCCAGATCCCACAACTGCCGAGGAGGAGTTAATCTTTCTCCAGGCGGCCTAAATAGGCGCCTACCGGCGACATCTTTCCTGAAAGTCACCGCTGCAGCGATGACCCACATCGCAAACAGCTTGAGACGTCCTTGCGCCAAGGCCAGAAATCCTGGCATCAAAAATCCAATTGAAACAGCCTGCTGGGTTTAGCCCATCGCCACAACAATGACGAGGTAGGGGATCGACAAGCAAAGGGCTAGCCATGGACGGGGTTGATCCCGGCAAAAAACGACCAGTCCATAACTGAAAATTCCAGCACAAGCAAGATTCACACCATAGATATCAGCGCCCAGCCTCCAGGAGATCCAATTGAGAAGTACATAAGCGGGGTCACGAATCAGGGAGAGGTTGTCGAATGATTCATCACGCACCAAGTCAAGATTTTCAAGATAGGTTTCCCAGTCGCCTCCAACCTCATGCCGCAATCCAACCATCAAGGTCACAACCAACCAAACCAGAACACAGATGAGCCCACCCCAGCGTTCAAAGGGTGCCCTTAGAGCTCGCCATGCGGGGATAACAAACATCAACCAATAGGGAATCACGAAGTCAACCCCACTGCTCAAGCCAGGCTTGCCAGATGAGCACCGTCCACAACTTGGTGGTGTGGTCGTACCGCCCACTGAGGTGCTGCTGCCAAAGGCGGCTGATCGGCTCGGGCCGCAAAAAGCCCTCGCGGCCAAGGCGATCGGGGTGCAACAGCTCAGCGGCCCAGGAGCGCAGTGGTCCACGAAGCCACTGGCCTATGGGCATCGCAAAGCCAGACTTGGGGCGTTCAATCAGCTCGCGTGGCACATATTTGTAGAGAATCTGGCGCAGAGCCCACTTGCTGGTGCCTCCGCGGATCTTCATGGCCATAGGCAGCCTCCAGGCGATCTGGGCTACGCGATGATCCAAGAAAGGAGCGCGCGTCTCCAGGCTCACTGCCATAGCAGCACGGTCCACTTTGACCAAGATGTCGTCAGGCAGGTAGCTGAGGGTGTCCCATGCCATCATGCGGGCGATGGGGTCACCCGAAAGGCAAGGGGGCAGGGGCTGGTCAATGGCTGTGGATTGCAGCTGAAGAGGCTCACCCTGCAGCAGCTGAGCCGGATCACGCCACTCACTGACCAAGGAGCGGTAGAGCTCGTCAGGGCCTTGCACGTGACGCAATCGCTCGGCGAGCTTGTGTGCCTTATGGCCCAACTGGCGAATCGGCAGGGGCTGGCCAAGGGCATCCCAAGCCAGCGGCGGCACTGCCGTGATGGCGCTGCCCAGGCTGCGGCGCAGTGGTGCTGGCAGCCAGGCCAAGCGGTTCCAGATGCGTGGTCCCCAGAAATAACGGTTGTAACCACCAAAGAGCTCATCGCCACCATCGCCGCTGAGCACGACCGTAAGGCCGGCCTGCCGGGCCTCACGGCACACCAAATGCGTGGGTAGCTGGGATGAATCGGCGAAAGGCTCGCTATAGAGCTGCGGCAGCTGAGGAATCAGGGCGCGGGCATCCGCGCTGGTGAGCAGCGTTTCGCTATGGCTGGTGCCCAGGTGCTGTGCCACCGCCCGGGCATGGGGGGCTTCGTTGAAGCCGGCTTCTTCAAAGCCGATGGTGAAGGTGCGCAGCGGTTGTCTGCTCTGGCGCTGCAACAACGCTGCAATCAGCGATGAATCGATGCCCCCAGAGAGAAAAGCCCCGAGCGGCACATCGGCGAACGCCTGCTCAGCTACAGCTTGACCCAGGCATTGCTCAAGGGCATGGAGGGCTTCGGCTTCATCTTGAAACAAAGCAGAGCAGCCCGCTTCAATCCCAGAGCTGAGCTGCTGCCAAGGCCGACTGTTGGGCACAGACACACCTGGGAGCAGGGGCAAAGGGATGGATACCCAATGGCCTGCCGGCAATTTGCCGATGCCGGCGTAAATGGAAAGTGGCGCAGGGACCTGGCCGAAGCGCAACAGTTGGGCCAGGGCTTCGCGATTGATGGGGTTGGCGAAGCCCGGATAAGCCCGCAATGCTGCAAGTTCGGAGCCAAACAACAGCACCTGCTGGCTTCCGTTACCACTGAAGCCCCAGTACAGGGGTTTCTCGCCAAAGCGATCGCGAGCCAGATGCAGCAAATGTTCCTGGCGATCCACCAAAGCCAGAGCCCACATGCCTGCGCAACGCTGAAGGGCTAATTCCAGCCCCCATGCTTCGATGGCGGCAAGCAGAGTTTCGGTATCGGCATGGCCACGCCAGGTTGGTACCAAACCGGCTGCATCAAGCTCGCGGCGCAGCTGCTGATGGTTGTAAATCTCGCCGTTGAAGGCGATCACGTAGCGGCCTGAAGCGCTGGTCATGGGCTGGTGGCCAGCCAAGGTGAGATCAACAACAGCAAGGCGCTGGTGAGCAAGGGCGACACCAAAGTCAGCGTTATGCCAGAGACCAGCTGCATCTGGGCCGCGGTGTTGAATAGCCGTGCCCATTCGATTAGCAATCAACTCTAGATCGACCGAAGTTTTTGATGGAAGACCACAAAGACCAGCGATACCACACATCAATTATCACCAGAGCGCATGGGGTGGGATTGGTGCAGATTGATGCTCATGATTTGTGGCGTGAGACAACAGCCTGCTTAATGACTCTGGTGAGCACAGGCAAGGTGCTTCGCAGGGAATAGCGCTGCTGAACCCATTGACGCGCGGCTATTCCCATATGCTGACGACGCTCGGTATCTGCAGCCAGGTATCGCAACGACGCCAGCCACTCCTCTGTCGAATCAGCAAGGAGCCCGCATTCAGGTGGTACGACATCAACGTTTGCGCCCACGGGGGAAGCCACGACTGGGATGCCGCAGGCCATGCACTGAACCAATTTATAGGCGCACTTGCCACGGGCCCAGAGCGTGTCGGGCAACGGCATCACGCCCAAATCGAATTGCTGGATCAGGGGCACCTCCTGCTGCAGACTCCAGGGCAGTTCGATGACCTCAACGCCATCGATGACCGGGGCTGCGCCACCAACGACAAGCAGGCGCACAGGGCGGTCGCAAGCCAACTGTTGAAGCGGATCCACCAATTGCTGCAGATAAGGAGACGTGGAGGGACTGCCAATCCAGCCGAGTGTGAAGGGCTCGCCAGGACGCTCAGCTCGCGCTGGCTCGCGTGGGCGGTAATGCACTGTGTCAACGACCGAGGGCAATACAGTGACGCTGTTGTTAAAAAGACGTGCCTTGGCGGCCAGCCAGTCGTTGCCTGCGGTGACAGCCACTGCCGATGACATCAGACGATTCGTCTTGGCACCCATGAGTGGCTGAAGCAGGCGCAGTCGACCAGTGCTGTATTTGAGGAAAAAGGCATCGTCGTAGTCATAGATGAATGGAACGTGAAGGAGGCTTCGCTCCAACCAGCTCGGCAAATAAGGGAGAAAGTCACCATACACAATCGCAAGGTCAAATTGATCCGCCTGGCATAGGGCATGGATACGCCGGGTATAGGCGGCTAGTAGGATCCGCATTGAAGGACGACGCCCGGAGAAGCTCCGTTGCAGGTAATCATCATCGAGCAGTGACTGGATATGCAGGTCGATGCCAGAGGCGGCCAGTCCGGGTTGAAACTGCGACAGCCGCACGCGGTGGCTGGCGGCCTGGGGGCCGTAGAGGGAGAGAGCGAGAACGCGAATCACGCAGGTCGGCCTGCTGGATCAGGCAAGAATTTCGGCATAGAGCTGGCGATAGGCGGCGGTGCCGGATTCGAGCGAAAACAACGCTTCAGCGGTGCGCCGGCAACGGTTGGCGAGCTGGGGATCCTGCAACAGGTCGAATAACTCAGCGACAGAGGCCTCCATATCGGCAGCGCCATCGCTGCGGGCCAACACACCCACGCGGTGCTGGCGGATCACCTGCTCCACGTCGCCCACACCTGCATTGGCGACCACGGGTCGCCCGCAGCCGAGCACCTCGGCCATGCGAGTGGGGCAGCTGCCCAACTTGCTAAGCCCACCGGTGAAGAACATCACCGAGGCGGTGTGCTGCTGCACGATGGCGGGCATCTCGGCAGGGGTGGCTGCCTTGATGCACAGGCGATTGATCCAGGAATTGGCGGGTTCCAAAGCTGCGAGGATTGCTTTGGGTTCATCCCGGCTGATCAGTTCAAAACGAACTGTTGGATCGACACGAGCGATGGCCTCGAAAAAGGCCCGCAACCATGCGATCAGAAACCAGCCGCTAAGCACCGTACCGATGCAGCCGATTACCATAGGAGCGGCAGGGGCAGGATCAGCCAGCTGAAATCTCTGCAGATCCGCGCAGGTGGGGATCACAGCGATCCGCTGGCCAGCAAGCTCGCGGGGGTAACGGGCCTTTAGATAGCCCACAGCTGCCTGGGTGAGCGACACCACGGCGCTGGCCTCCTTCAGGCAACGCCGCTCCAAGATGAGCAAGGCCCGATGCAGAAGCGATCCACGCTGCAGATGGCCGGCGGTGATCAGCTCATCGGGCCAAAGGGCCCGCATGTCGAAGATGAACGGCACGCCGGTCAGCCGGTGCAGCAGCAGGGCAATCGCGGCCGGCACGTAGGAACGTGCGTGAATCAACTGATGCTGTCTAAAATAACTACCATGCCAAAAAGACACAATAAACAACTGCAAGAACCCAAATGCAGGGGCCCAAAGACGAGGCCGAGCATGAAATCGAAGTAGTATCCAAGAAACACCACACTTTTGGAGATCGACTCGAAAATGTTGATAAACAGCCCTATCACAGAGGTCATGACACTTTTCAAAAGAGACTATTTTAATATTATAATGCGAGGCAAGCATTCGCATATAAGGCTCTATCTGGCTGCGGCCAAGAGGCTCTAGAAGACCATTACGAGTAAGATACAGGATAGATTTCACAGACAAGACAGATGGACAAACACAGCATAAATCACGATCTTACGCTTGAGTCGGCGATAAGAACTTTATTTACACAAGCAACACAAAACCATAAGCAAGTTTTCAACACAACTCAAGCTTGAAAGACTTAAGCCACATGCATTCATGCTAAATATAGCCGTAAAGGTGCAGATACCGCAGCACAGAGAAAAGATCAGAGTTTTTGCAAGAATTGTTTTATTATGGCTGAACAGGAGGCAATGCTAAAGCTCCGCTGAACTTCCAGTAATCCATTTCGCGCAAGCTGGCGCCTTAAATTGGGATTAGCGAGTATATCTAGAATTAGAGACGCTAGGTGAGCAGGAGAAGTATTATCAAAAAATACAGCAGTCTCTCCATGCTTTAAATACTTTTTTATATCGCCGCATGAACCAACTATAGTCGGGACACCAGCGGCCAAGTATTGGGGAATGCGTGTAGGGAAATTTGCACTATTTATTCTGCAACTAGGCCTAGGCAAGACAGCCAAATCCGCTTGTCGTAGCATTGAAATATAAGATTCCGGCGATAAATTGCCTATCACATTAAAAGATGTTGTGTGATTATACGACAAAGAGCTTATGCAAGAATAAATAGATAGCTTATTTCCAATCAAAAGCAACGTATGCTCATGACCAGAGCTCCAAAGAATATTAGAAGCTTCAAGCAGAATGTGAAGACCATCCTCTGGCTTTGCATTACCGGTATAAACCAAGGTGGGCAAGCGCTCGGATGTATTACATATATTGAGTTCAGGGTTAGAACAATAAAGCTCATATTTTTTCCCCAATATTGCGGGAATGATCAACGTAGGAACGGAGCAGCTGGGAAGACATTGCTGGATATAAGTACTTATAACAAAAAGGCCATCAGCATGTGCCGATGGGTAGTAATGGAATAGCAGATAGAATATCCATTTCAAAAAGCCATGACGCTCCACAAAGGATTCTTTATCAACAAGCTCGTTTACCTCAAGAACAATAGGAATACGAAAAAACTTACATATACATATTGATGTGAGAGTATAAAAAGAGGGGCTTGAGTATAGCAATAATTTTAAGTTATCAACATTTCTCAACAAGAAAAATGCGATTAAAAGCCCGAAAAGCTTTATGGGAGTCAGAATTTTGGTCCATAAAAACGAAATGCACTCAACGTTGACAAAGTCTAAAATGTTAATGCGCATTATATGATATTTAATGCGCTTGCTATCAGCAGATTCAATCAAACGACCTAATGCATTTGCAGAAAATGAAGATTCAAGAAAAATATGCACTGTATAATCACTAAGCAGAAAAGATTCAACTAATGCAGCTAGTCGCGCGGTATTCGCATCGTAAGGGAGAAGACGGTAGCCAGTCAAAAGAGCAACTTGCATATATGTTACATAAAGAATTTTGCAATCATAGCAAAAACATAATCGCGCCTCAACGCCGATAAGTATTGACTAGATAACATGATTGCATGCAACGAGAGTCTATTTATGTCAAACATAGCGCACAAAACGGCCTTGTAATGAAATGACTCAAATAAGAAAAAGAAATATAGCTTGCGATACTTAGCATTAGAAAGTTAATGCAATTAGCCTGGTTAAGAGCTGCTATAAATTGCTTTAGACATTATATGACGAATTGACGAAAAAAGATTATAAGCACATAACTTTTATATCATTTTATGTAAAAAGCTTTTAAGCCTAAGCACATTGGACGGAATTGAAAAGTAGCTATCATAAACAACTCGAGCATTATGCTTTAATAAAAGTCGTTGACTGACATCCATCGAGAACGCTTTTTGTAGACTTTGGGCTACAGATGCAAAGTCAAAATTCTGAAGATATATTGCATTGTTCATGTGTTGGAAATAAGTTTTGACATCGCCGACAGGGCTTACTACTATTAAGCCATGCAATGCTGCATAGTCAGCAAGTTTTTGAGGAAATCTAGCAATATTTATTATGTCATTGCTAAGGGGACATAGCAAAACGCTAGAATTGTATAGCAAGGAAGAAAAGCATTGATCGGTCAAATTACTATATATACTTATGTCAGAATATGCGTAAGCGGCGCTTAGGAGATTTTTGAACTCTTTTATCAAGGATTGATTGCCGGACAATACAATGTTTAGCTTAAACGAATTATTGCTTGATAGCGAAAAATTGTTATTCTTAAACTCTAGAAAGCCGCGAAGCACTATATCTAGTTGATCTTGGTAAGCTATATTTGCTGCATATCCTACGATAAAGATATTACTCTTGTATTTCGTATTAGAGGGTAACCAACGCGAAAGATTTGATATGGCGGGCAATTGTAAACATGGAAGAGACGGTTTAATTTTTAAAATCTTATTATATATGTAAGATGAAATCGTAAAGCAGCTATCAGCCAGATTCAACAAAATGAATACTATGATCTTTTGCTTCATGTACAAGAACTTATTGCTTGCGGAAGCTGGCCCCCATTCATCGAGACAGCAAATGAATTTACAATGAACGCGAAGCGTTAATATTTTTAAGATAACAATACTGATCTGAAAATCATCATATAAAATGAAAACATTAGAAACATTATGCTTTGCACAGTATGAGTATAGGAAAAGTGAAATCCATATAGCGTTATAAATTTTTGCAAAGACCACTGAAATTGGCTTTAATGTGGTGAGGTTAAATAGTTTTGCTTTAAGAGGTATGTAGATACAGCGCCGCACTCGGCGGGGCACATATTCTGTTGTAATTGCTGTATCAATACCAGTAAGAACAACCTTACAATTTGCCTGTCTTAGCAAAAGTGCTAAGCAATTTGCTTTATTATTTAAAGCATCATTGCAGTCAGAAAAGTTGCTGCCTTTAATTATAACTGCCAAAGAACTACTTTTCATATATAATGCTTAATACGATCTTGTCAATTCTCGCATAAAGAGGCATTACTTGCGATTTCTCGGCCCCAAGAGGGTATCATCGAAAAATTATTGTTTCTTCTTTAATTATCCTATCTCGACGAAGATTGGTTTTATGCTTTCAGGAAACTTACGATAATATACTTACGCATGATTTGTAAAAAAAAGAATGGAATTACCTGAAGCCGAATGATTGCTACGGCTCCAGATATCTGAAAGGATATCACACACTGATCTTAACGTCCGGTGGCTTGAGTACATGACCAATACATCGCTACAACGAGGCCATCGAAGCTAATTGAATAGGCGAATGCGTCCGCCGCATCGTTAGAGCGTGGCCTAGATCACAGGAGGAGGGTGCCGATGGCAGCTGAAGCTGAGCTCAGGGTGGCCGTGATCGACAAACTTGCGCAGTTGACGGGTATCAAAGCGACATAGATTTTTTTGGGCCACTTAAGCTCCATCTGCAGCCTTGCGATCTGCTGGAGCAGCTCGGCGTCATTGGCCTGGCGTTCCTCCTTCTCCATGTTTTGCTTGCCCCAGGTAAACAGTTCACTGCCGTTATCAAGGAGCTGACACTTCAACTGGATCACTAGGTTCGAGTGAATGGAGTAGTCGGCGGTCATCACCTGGATCGTCTTGCGGCCACTGATCGCCTCCATGGCGACCCTGGCCTTACACTCGCGGCTGTGGGTGCAGCGCTTGTCCAATCATTCGGATAAGGCTTCACCAAGGGTGTGAGCCCAATTCAGGGGCAATACGCCGCCTAAGAAGTTAGCAATGGGGCCTGCATGGCCACAAAAACCACTCCACCTCAGAGGAGGTCCTTGAGGTTGCAGGGGAGAAGATGGTGGCAACTTCCGAGAAGAGTCTGAAGGCTGGATACAGGCAGAGGGGCTTGATCGTCAATGTGAAAACGAAAAAGCCGCCTTATGCCCAGGAGTATCAACCGGGCATTTGGGTGGGTATACATGGTATGTGAGTTCTGTGGAGCGGAGGTGACACCCGGACCATGACGACCTCACACCCTTTTGCCAGCTGCTGAGCAACGTGGTGTCACTACACATCATTGGCCCCAGCGAAGGAGGTGCTGATACTCGAGGATCAATACCAAAACCGCAGAGCATAGACATTTCGGGCAATTAAGCTATTGCTTTATATACATAGGTCTATATCAAGCGACTTTTGGGCGGCGAGACACATCCCATTTATCACGGCATCAACATCATGTGAAGATTTCCAGCCAAGCAATCTCTCGGCAAGTGCCGGGTTTCCACGACTCCTTGAAATGTCTGAAGGTCGACGAAGTTCGCGATGGAAAGTCACATGCTGCGTCCAGTCGAGCCCAAACCAGGCAAAAGATCGCTTCACAAAGTACTCAAGAGAAGTACTTATACCCGTAGCTATTATATAATCGCTTGCCTGATTTTGCTGGAGCATCAGCCACATAGCTTGGACATACTCGGGAGCCCAACCCCAGTCACGATAAACATTGATATTTCCTAACTGCAAACTACCTCGGCCTTCACTTGCAATAACGGCAGCTGCACGGACAATTTTTTGGGTCACAAATCTGTGGGGCCTAAGGGGGGATTCATGATTAAACAATATACCAGTACATCCGAATATACCATAAGCATCACGATAGTTTTTAACAAGCCAATGGGCTGAGGCCTTTGCAACTGCATAAGGACTTCGTGGAAAGAACGGCGAGTTTTCATCAGCGGCACCATTGCCAGTATCACCGAAGCACTCACTAGAGCCTGCATTAAAGAAGCGAATGGGGTGGCCAACAAAACGAATAGCCTCAAGTATATTTAGCGTACTATGCGCAATGCTCTCCATCGCTTCGACAGGCTGTTCAAACGAGAGACCAACGGATGTCTGACCTGCCAAGTTATATATTTCACATGGCTTATGCTTATCGACAATCGAAAGTACGCTACGAAAATCGTTAAGCGACATAGAAACAAGTGTTACATTATCCTGAATATTCAGAGACCTTAGGTTAGACAAAGAAGCCGCCATCGCATCCCTGGATGATCCAAGAACATCGTATCCTTTATCAATAAGAAGTTTAGCCAAATAACTACCATCTTGACCTGTTACACCACAAATCAGCGCTCTCATTGCAGCAATTTTTTATAAATTTCCAGAGTTTGCATTGCGCACTTATTCCAAGAAAAGCTCCTAACCCTAGACTTCCCTAGCTCAATCAACTGCGCCCGTAATGCTGGGCTGGAAGATAAAGCAACTAAAGCATCAGCTATTGCATCAGTATCGCTCGGATTAAACTGAAGTGCCGCATCACCAACTACCTCTGGTATAGAGCTTGTATTACTACAAGCTACAGGACAGCCAAAGCTCATCGCCTCCAGGAGAGGAATGCCAAACCCTTCATAAAGCGACGGATATACGAACATAGCAGCCTGCTTGTATAAAGTGGAAAGGACGCTATCGCCACCACTCAATTGGCGGACACGACCCAAAGGTATATTTAAATCTTTAATGAGATCTCGTTCGCGAGGCTGTAGCCTCCCCTGACCAAAAGTGACAAGATCATATTGATCAAACAACGCTCGGCGTGAAGCGTATGCAATAAGTAATCGTTCAAAGTTCTTGTAGCCCGCGCGTCCACCAACATGCAATAAGAAAGGTCGTCTTGGTGAAAGGGCATTAGGCTCCTCTGCCTGCAACAATGAAAAACCGAGATGAACTACTGATGTTTTGTGGGAGGGCACGCCAAGAAGCTGGACAAGATCACGACGAGTATTTTCAGAGATACAAATGACGTGATCGGCTCCTTCAACTGCTATTTTTTTATAAGCACGAGTTGGATCACGGGGGCTAAAGAATTGAGGGTAAAGCTCATGTATCATGTCATAGACAGTGACAACGGTTTTGCTGGAAGCCGGCACAACACTCCTTTGCGAATAATATGTATGATGAACTATATTTGGACTCCATAGGTTCATAAATAAAGGCGAAAAAAACCGATTAATCGAGCGGTAAATGACCTCTACACGCGGGATAGGCGGTAGTGATACTCCACATATTTGAAGCTCATGACTCGAATTTCGGAGATATTCATTGACGTATACAGGACTGTTAATAAGACATTGGACCATATTAGATTCGAAACCTGCCAGATGATTTGCAATCTCGAAAAAATAGCGCGATATTCCACCATAACGCTGCGAGCCAAAAATCTGATAGTCATAGGCAATCCTCATAATTTAATCCTCTCAGAGATCTTCCACTGACTACTATAAACTTCGCCCATTTGCCTAAGTGAAGAAAGCTGACCTGTTGTAAGATTGACTATATGACAATCGGCAATCATGGCAAAACGGTCGTCTCCATTTAAATAAAGTAGATTACCAGCGGGGTTTCTTGCCTCGCGTAGAAGAGAAGGGTATGCCGATATATCGCGGATGCTATTGACGACATACGATGCAACGTCATCTCGAACAAAAAATGCATTAACTCCAGCACTTGTAGTGCCAACAAAAGTATAACCTTTCATGCTTCCTAACGCAATTAAAGCAGGTAACGACGCTCCAAAATAAAGGTTTGAATAATGAGCTTTTGTTCGATTAAAATCCGGACAATATGGCACAGTGATTGGGAAGATGTCACCGAATACTGCATTGAACTCAATCACAACAACGAATGGACTCACTGTATCAATGGCCTTCCATACCCAATAGTCATTTCCATCAATATCAATGCTAAGAATACCGATCTGGCCTGAGACACCTGCATGATGGAGTATTTCATTAATATTTTCGCATGTTATAAATTCATTACGAGCTGTTAGTTGGTAACGCCATGTAACAGCTTGGTTTAGAATATTCTTAATATTTTTCCTTGATCCATCAATGACCAGACCGCGCCAATTTCGCATCTGCAATAGCAGGCGCGTATTAGCTTCTCGATAATCCTCTACACCAAACTCAACGAAAACTCTCGGTATCATCGGGAGCTTAGATACTAACCAATCAATAATGCCGTCTTCACCCCATTGAGAAAACACAGAGAACTCTACCTGGCTGAGATCATCAACTAAACACAAGCGTCTATTATCTTGTGCAATTTTCTGTGCAGTCAAGATTAATGACTTATTGGTTTCAATCTTGAGCATGCTGGCAATACTCAAAACTTTTTTAAAGATAGGAATCATGAAGCTGCGTTAGCGAGTTAACTTGCTATTCTTAAGCAGTGAGGACAAGGCAAATATAGTTAATAATTTGAGATTTGACATTGATGCAGACACATTCAATTTGGCTATCTCTAAAAGTATAATAATTGACTGGCCTAGCTTAATTTCTTTCAGCAAAGGTAGGATGCATAGCGTGAATTTATTAAGCGGTAGCACTAGGTCGAGCAAAGGAGATTGCATGACTTCTCTTGGATTTCTGCGTCTGCTGTTGCCATTCACGCCAAAGATAGTAACTCCTTGAGTAGTACGAAAGATTTCACCCCTGCTCAATAGAAACATATCAATCGACCAATCCAATGCAAAATACTCGCAGTTGGGAAACATGAACAACTTAATGATATCCGACCTCATTAGTGAATAGAAAATCCCATGTGAAGTCCATGCGTTTCTCAAAAAGTGTCTATATCGCTGAAATCGATTTCCTTGTAAGGTGAAATTTATGAAATTATCACTGATATGCTGTTCTCCTTCAAAGCAATTTGGTGTAGTCGAAGCAGAAAGTGTAGGATTTGCCTCCAAGGCATTAACGTTAACTTCAAGAAAATCTTGTGAGCGCACATCATCTCCCGCAGCCCACATGAAATATTTACCTTTGCTACAATCCAGTACATACTGGAAATTTGCATGCCCCCCTCTATTGGTTGATTGTCGTACATAAATAATTCGAGAATCCTTGGCCGCAAACTCTTGACAAATCTCACCGGTGCCATCGTTAGAGCCGTTGTCAGAGATAATCAGTTCAAAATCTGTGAAAGTCTGTGCTAGAAGGGATTTAAGCACATGACGGATACTATCCTCACAATTGTAAACTGGCATGCCAATGCTTACAAGCGGAATCCTGTGATTATTCACCAGTTTATTCTCAAGCATGGTTAATCTCGATTTTCAATAAATATAGCGAAGCGTATGTTTATCCGCAAGGGCAATCATGTTCAAATAGCCATATTATATATTGTGAATCATGTAATCCGTAAGCCAGCAAAGAGAACGCGTCCCGAGCCGGACGACATTACACCAGGGATGTGGGTGTGTGGAGCAGAATCTTGCGCCGATCTAGTGATGCGAACAAGGCTAAGGCCATGAGGCGGATTTGCCTCCCAAACAGGCAGAGCATAACCATGCTCACAGATCAGTTGAGCATCGATGAGATCACTATCTACAAATGGAGGGAGGCCAGACAGTTGCAGGAAGAAGCGGTGCCGGCATACAAAAAAGAACAGGAGGATTGGACGGCCTCTACCCTTTTAAACAGGTAGAGGAAGGTGGAATCTCAAAGGGCCTTGTGCAGCTCCAGATCGAGGGCTGCGCTGAAAGCCTGGTGATGGCGCTTGGCAAAAGGCCGCGTCCATACCAAGCAGTTGGCCCGCTTTGAGCGGGTGGGTCACCGCATCACCGGCCTTCGACGGTTGGGCTGCTCACCTGGCGCAGGCTACGAGAAGGCCCACGTGGTGTGGATGACGCCACACGGCTGGCCTACGTCGAGGTGTTGCCCGATGAGCAGCAGGCCACCACGGTGTGCTTCATGGTGCGAGCTGTGAGCTGGTTCAACAGCCAAGGCATCACGTGCCGCAGGGTGCTGTCAGACAACGGCAGTGCCTACCGCTACAAGCAGTGGCGAAAAGCCTGCAGCGCTATGGGCTTGAAAGCCAAACGAGCCAGGGCCTACCGCCCTCAAACCAACGGCAAGGCAAAGCGATTCTACAAAAAGCTCTAATACGAATGGGCGTACGGGTTCCATTCGCCAGCTCAGAGGAGCGCAAGAGGTGGTTGCCGCGGTATCTCTCGATCTATAACGGCCGCAGATGCCACATGGCCTTGGCAGGCCGCACTCACTTTCAGCAGCTCCAACGGCTGCGGGTCTCTGATTGAACTGGTGAGAAAACACAATTATTCCTCTTGAGCACCGCGCTACTTAAGCTCTTGTATATAACGTATCTCAAGCAATGGGCGATATGTGTAAATCGGTTTCGTTTTAAACAGCTGCATCAGCACCGACTTATTCTGTTGAAGTTAGGCGACTCTATATTGTTCGTTTCAGCAGCTCCATTAACCAAAGGGTTGAGCGAATCAGATTTATTTGATATTAGCCATACCAGTCGAAATCAAGATCGATTTAAATTTTGAAGCCTTGTTGTGATTAGACAGTCTTAGCATCCGCGAAAAATCGCATATTTATTGACCCGATATTGGCGTAGATTTTGAGAATATACTTGCCAACCGCATCAGCGTTTAGCTTGGCTTTAAGATGCGTTTCTTCGAATAAGCGCGCGACAAGGCCTCATCCGTCAATAATTACTGCGCTCACGAAGGAACCCCCAGCCAATTCAAGTCAATACAACCTCTAGAATGCCGAGAGTCCATTCGGAAATCGCCAGAATCGATAAAGCGACTAATGTCATCAAGAATCCTCTTATGCTTTTTATTAGACCATTCACTTAGCCAGTAGGAATAAGCAGCGACGGTAAATTGCGCATGATAACCGCCAACTGAATTAATAAACGCATGATAGTCACCAAAAAACAAATTGTCCGAATTGAAAATAAATTTCATAAAGTAGTATTCCAGAACTTGAGCTCGATCTATGCGAAAATCGATAGAATTAAGATTCTCAAGGAGGGAAGCGTATTCATCTACACTGCGAGGATGCATATTAAAGTCATAAGCAATATGAGGATTGTTGATTGATGCATTTATAACGGGAATTCCAAGAGCTGCGTACTCAAAACCAATTGTTCCATAACAAGTAAGCGCAAAATCAATACCTTCATCAATTATCTGCAAATGCGATGCATCCGCGGCCAAGAGATTAAATTTTGGAAATTTATTAACAAAATCACAAACCACTTTTTTTGTAGCTTTTAAATAGTCAGGGTGAGTCTTGACATACCATTCATAGTCAGTTTTCTCGCTTATTACGCCAAGAAACTCTAGCCATTCATAAAAGTCAGGAAATAAATTTTTACCGTAACTATGAGGGCTATCAAAGAAGCAATGAGCTGCAATCAGTACTTTTGTTTTATTCGATGTAGACAATAAATGTCGTTTCTTAAACTTACCAAAAGCAGACTTTGTAGAATATGGCATATCAACACCGACCTCTCCTTCAAAACGGGATTTTATCCTTTTATTTGCCAAGGCTGAGCCAGCTTTTTGGACATGGACAGGAAGGCTTGAAAATCTTTCTCGAAAGTAAAAAAAATCATTATAGGCAAAAAGATTCTTTTTGGTAAGACGGTATACATGTGTTGCATTAGCTTGAAATGCATCAATGTTGCGCTGAACAGCTATACGCAATGGCAAAGCTAGGTCGTAAACACAGTGACTTACGGTGACAGCACATACATAATTGTTATCAAAATAATCATACCAAAAAACAAAATTTTCGACAAATTCTAGCAAAAAGGAGGTAAATTTCTTTGATAATGGATCAATTGTTGGAAGCATTGATAGGCGCAAGTATGTATCATACAGAAGGTCGCCAACCCAAACACTCTCTAGATGTAAGTCTTCTATTTTTGCCTTGCTATTAATATTCACTAATGCCGCAGCATAAAGCGACAGGGCCCTGGTCTTTTGCGATTTAGAAAGATTGATTGAAACAAACTCATTGGCCCCAAAAGAGCGGTAAATAGCAAAACGCCCAAGATTTAGAGTACTCTCACAAAAATGCCTTACTTTACTAGCCATGCTCCCTGCCCGCCGAGGGAAATATGCTTTAATCTGCGCATTATACTTATTTGCGAGAATATTAACAAGATATGAATAAGCAATATGGGATGAATGCAATCCATTAGCCTCTATTAGAATTACGCCCGATTTACGAGAGAAGTTTTTTCTAGCCTTAAAATTACTGAGGTTATGCCTACAAAACATCAAAGCTACATGCAAACGCTCGATAAAGGACATGATAATTAGGGCTTCCTGAAAAAACCAGATCGACTTCGGTGCAGCTTGTTTCAGCGATCGCAACCCGATAAACTGGCTTCGATCAGGGCAATCGACGAATGCTACATTAGCTGCACGCAGCAGATGTACCGGAAACACCATAACGGGCAACTCTCAATCGCGGATTTCCATGTGCTCTTTGGTGGCAGGGCCGCCTAAGGAGACTCTGGAAAACCCAGGCCAGCCGCGCGAAAATATCCGTGTAATCGCTGGTGCGGACTGGGTTCATGGGCAGCAAGCAGCTCGGATTCGGTGATTACGAGCAGGCCACAGCCAAAAAGCGCACCAGGCGGGAGCGATTTCTGGGAGAGATGGAGAAGGTAGTGCCGTGGAAGGCACTGCTTGAGCTGATCGAGCCCCTCTATCTCAAGACCAGCTCCAATGGTGGTCGACCGCCGTATCCGCTCTCGACCATGCTGCGCATCCATCTGCTGCAGCAGTGGTACGACCTCAGCGATCCCGCGATGGAGGATGCGCTGATCGAGGTGCCGACGATGCGCCGTTTCGCTGGGATCGACATAATCAGCGATCGGATCCCTGATGAGAGCACCATCCTGGCGTTTCGGCACCTACTGGAGAAGCATGCTTTGGGCTAACAGATCTTTGAGGCCGTGAAAGCTCACCTCAAAGCCAACGGCATGGCCATGAAGCAGGGCACGAACATCGATGCCACTTTGATCGCCGCTCTCAGTTCAACCAAGAACAAGAGCAAGGAGCGGGATCCTGAGATGCACCAGACCAAGAAGGGCAACCAGTGGTACTTCGGCATGAAGTTCCACATCGGTGTGGACAGCGACAGCGGCCTGATCCACTCAGTGGAAACCACACCTGCCAATGTGCATGACCTCACCCCCGCGGCTGATCTCCTGCATGGCGAGGAGACAGTGGTTTATGCCGATGCCGGCTACCAGGGAATTGAGAAGCGAGACACGATGCAAGGCAGGGGGATAGGCTTCCGCGTTGCGATGCGCCCTGGCAAGCGCCGTGAACTACCCGACACCCGAAGGGCGAGTGGATAATCTGGTCGAAACTGCCAAGGCTCACATCCGCACCAAAGTGGAGCACCCATTTCGGGTGATCAAGCAACAATTCGGTCTTCAGAAGACCAGGCTGCGGGGAATTTTCAAGAACCGTTGCAAAGTGCATGTGTTGGCAGCACTCTCGAACCTGTTCATGGCTTGTCGCACGTTGCTATGCAGTACATGCTCGAGGGATGGGTGTGCCTATAGAAGGAAAAGTCGCCCAATTAGGGCAAGTTTTGGGTCCTGATATGGTGAAATTAGGTCAATCCAGTCGGAAGTCGCCCAAAATTATTCAATCCGAACAAATTGTAGCTTTGGCCTCTCTTTCAGGGCTCGTTGCCCAGAGCTTCCCTAAAAGTGTGTTCACAGCAGGCTGGCAGGCTCTGACTGGAATTAACCCGATTCATTAGACAGGTGTCGGGGCTCCACGCAGTAGAGTGTACGGGTGTTGACGAACTGCTGCTCGTAATCGATCGGGCTGAGGTAGCCGATTGTTGAGTGACTGTTTGACGACAATTAGGTAGGCGGGCGCGGCTTCCTGCTGCGGGGCCTAGAGAAGGTGAATGTGGAATGGCACCTGATTGGTGCCGGGCACAACCTCACTCTAGCCACAGGCTTCTCCGAAGGAGTAGCTCTACAGGCACCGGCAATCACAGAAACAGCAGCTGGCCATGGCCACCGGATGAAGGGCCAAGGCCTTGGCGGCAATTGCCAGGGCTGAATCGGCCACCAACGCTCAACGCGCACAAGACAAGAGCGAATCCCGAGCAGTTCAGCTCTCTATTGGCGTTCGATTTGCAGTGTCAGCTTCGGTTCTATCAGCAACAAACTCCTAGCTTCAGATTTAAGATTGACAGATTCGGCTGCAAGGTTACAAGCCAAGAAGTGATGAGGCTAATTTGTCGAGCGTCATGGGAACGCATAGCCACAGATACCTCAAGGAGCTGGTGAAGCGAATCGAGCGTAATAGAGAAGGTCAACCAGCTCTCCTTCGATAATCTCTTGGCCTACACGTACGGCCTCAAGAACCATTCCCGATTGTTCCATGATACGGACCATCGCCCGGTTCGGCCGTGCCGTGCCACCGGTCACCTTGCGCATCCCAACTTCGCCCATAAGTGCCTCCAGCACCGCCTGCCAAGCCTCGCGGCCGTAGCCCTGCCCCCAGCAACGCCTCTCTCCCACCATCAGGCCAATGTCGGCGGTGCCATGCTGGTTGTTGCGGTACACCGTGGCGGTGCCGATCGGCCGCTGATCCTCCAGCAACTCGATCAATAGAAAGCAATTGCTGCACCCAGTGAAGCTCGCCAGGTAAGCCGTGCAGCTCTCAACCGTGTGCTTTTCGAAGCGTTGGTTGCTAAAGCGCATCACCTCAGGGTCATTCAGCCAGCCGAGATAGGAGCTGTTGATGTCGACCGCCTTGAAAGGGCGAAGGTTTAGGCGAGGGGTAACCAGGTTCAAAGGAGCTGATCTAGGCTGAGGGGCGTGCCCGCCTGATAGGCACGACGGGCCTGGCGGCCGAGCAACTGGTCGTAAAGATGGGGAGGGGCGCCATGACCGGGGCGAACCACCCTCAGATTTTTGGAAGTGAAGAGCTCGCCCTCGGCGATCTCTGCCGCCACATAAATCGAACGTCGGAATCGTAGGCTGGAATGTTCGGCTTCCGTAGGACCATATCGAACCTCACCGAGAGCCTGCCATGCCCGCTCGGTTTCCTGCACCAGAGCAGCCAGCTCAGCCGGCTCCAAGGAGAAGGCGGCATCCACACCACCATCGGCTCGGGCGAGGGTGAAATGCTTTTCAATCACACTTGCGCCGAGGGCCACCGCCGCTACCGACACGCCAACGCCCATGGTGTGATCGGAGAGACCCACCTCACAGCCGAACAGGTCGCGCAGATGGGGGATTGTGCGGATGTTCGTATTGGCGGGGGTGGCCGGATAGGTGCTGGTGCACTTGAGCAGCACCAGATCTCGACAGCCGGCTTCGCGGGCCGTGGTGACGGCCTGATCAAGATCCGCCAGACTGGCCATGCCGGTGGAGATGATCAACGGTTTGCCGGTTGTGGCGGCACGGCGGATCAGCGGCAGATGGTTGTTCTCGAAGCTGGCGATCTTATAGGCGGGAACATCCAGCTCCTCGAGGAAATCAACCGCGCTCTCATCAAACGGAGAACTGAAGCAGAGCAGGCCGTGCTGACGAGCCCGCTCCATGATCGGTCCGTGCCACTCCCAGGGGGTGTAGGCCTTGGCATACAGATCGTGGAGATTTTGACTGGTCCAGAGACTGCCCTGATCGCGGATTTCGAAATCACCGCCGCGCACGTTGAGGGTGATCGTGTCGGCCGTGTAGGTCTGCAACTTGAGGGCTTGGGCACCGGCGGCTGCGGCGGCATCCACAAGCTCAAAGGCCCGCTCCAGGCTCTGGTTGTGATTACCGCTCATCTCAGCGATCACCAGGGGGGGGCGGTCAGGACCGACGGGGCGGCCAGCGATTTCGATCGTCATGAAACAGGGGAATCAGAAACGGCAAGACCGGGCAGAAGGATCACCATGGCGGTAGCGCCATCGGCCAGCTGGCCGCCGCGCTAAAAACCAAAATCTGAGAAAAAGCCGGGATGCGGTTGGTGCGGCTCAACATCGCTGGCTCGCAAGGAAACTGCTTGCAGAAGACCTTTGACTAACTGTTGCCCGTGCCCTTGCTGTGGGGGCTTAGTATATTTTTTAGGCCCAGCAGACCATTGCCATCGCTAGGAGCGTGTCGCACGTAGCGCAGAGGCCAGGAAGCGGTGATTGAGCTCCTGTGATTCGGGACTATCCGATTTCAGCCGTGGCGACATGAACCAGGCCCTCAGACCGTGACCATTGACGCCCTGAACAGCTTGAGGATGTTGTGGGTGGTGGCCATCAGCGCCCATTCACAGTTTACGTTCTCCAGGCCCCGCAATCGGAAGCGATCCAGGCCTCTGGCCCCTTTGATCTGGCCAAATACTGGTTCCACCACGGTTTTGCGCATGTCGTAGATCGTCTGACCGGCTTTGGATCTGAGCTTCCGCTCCATCCGTCCGCGGGCATCGAGATCTCTGGGTGCTCGGCCCCGTGAGGGCCTGGGCCTCTGGCCGTGCTGCTGCCGGCTGGGGAGATGTAGGCCTGCAGCCCTTTCACCTCACAAGCTTCCAGGATTGGCGGTGCTGCAGTAGCCGGCATCGGCGATCAAGGCATCCGGCCGCACTCCAATGTTGGCCTCGATGCGCTCCAGCATGG
>Ga0194123_10003104_pt1 | contig 20403 bp, 18 predicted proteins | sample TA2MahsurfametaG_5_FD_155479 | JGI IMG/M metagenome (GOLD analysis project Ga0194123, IMG submission 155479) | Freshwater microbial communities from Lake Tanganyika, Tanzania - TA2015023 Mahale A surface | ecosystem: Environmental > Aquatic > Freshwater > Lake | place: Tanzania: Lake Tanganyika... | reverse complement strand
GAATGGCGATGAAGACTGGCCCTGCCTGTTGCCCGCGCTCATGATGAAGGAAGTGATCCCCACTGCGGCAATGGCGGTCATTCCCAACGCGGGCCACACTATCAACATCGAGGTGCCCGATGCCTTCAATCGTGAACTGGGCGAGTTTCTTGCATGGGTCGACTCCGGTCGCTGGCCCGCGCGGGATCCGCGGGCCATGGGCAAGTCCATTCTTGGAATGGCCAAGTAAGTCATGACCGTGGCGCGCGGCATCGGTTCAGGGGGTGGCGGGATGGATAGCGGCCTGTCACCCTCCAGTGCTGCCTTGCAGGACCGTGTTCAGACCATGCGCCGCGAGATGACGGGCGCCGAGCAGCCGGCCGCCTCACGGGTGGCGCGCCAGGAAGCGGCGCAGTCGGCGCGAGGGGTTGAGCGAACCCAGTCGCGGCGCGCCGACGAGGCGGGTGCCGTGTCGGTGCGCAATGACTCGGCTCGCGCCGAGCGCAACGCGCGGCGCGATGCACTGCCTCCGGCCATGGCCACTGCCGCGGAAGACCTGCGCAGCCGAATGGCAAATGAGGCCTCTCGCGCGGCTGACACCATGACCGAGGCGGCCACCCAGCGCGCGCTGCGTGAATACGCAAACGCCGGCTGAGGCCGTGCTGCGCGATCTGGTGCTGGTGGGCGGCGGGCATGCCCACGTGGGCGTTGTGCGCCAGTTTGCGATGCGGCCCGAGCCCGGGGTTCGGCTCACCCTGATCAGCCGAAGCGCCAGCTCGCCGTACTCCGGCATGTTGCCGGGCTACATCGCGGGCCATTACCGCTGGGACGAGGTCCATATCGATCTCGATCGCCTGTGTCGGTTTGCCAAGGCCACCCTGATCCGCGCTGAGGTCGTCGGCATCGATCGCGCCGCGCAGCGGCTGCTGCTCGCCGACCGACCGCCGATTTCATACGACCTGCTGTCACTCAACCTGGGGTCCACGCCGCGCAACGACCAGGTGCCGGGGGCAGCCGAGCATGCGGTTGGGGTCAAACCGATCGACGGGTTGAATCGCCGTTGGCTCGCGCTGCTCGAACGCGTGGCGGTGTTTCCCGGACGGGCAAGCATCGCGATCGTGGGCGCGGGGGCGGCGGGCGTTGAACTGGCGTTTGCCATCCACGAACGGGTTGGCGCGCGGCTGCGCGAGCTCGGGCGCGCAAGCGATGACCCGCAGCTGGTGCTGTACGGCGCCAGCGAGCAGGTTCTGCCAACGCACACCGCCGCAGTTCGTCGGCGCGTGGTGCAACTGCTCGACACTCGGAAGATCACGATTCGAACCGGCGAGCCGGTCACGGCGGTTGATCCGGGTCGGCTGCAGTGGCGGGGCCAGTGGCAGTGTCACGATGAAATCATTTGGGTGACTCAGGCGGGCGGCGCGCCCTGGCTGCACGACAGCGGGCTTGCGCTTGACACCCAGGGTTTCATCAAGGTGGATGCCAGCCTGCGATCACTGACGGACACCCGCGTTTTTGCAGCTGGTGACATCGCGTCGCTGCCCGATCGCATGCTGGAAAAGGCTGGCGTGTTTGCAGTCAGGATGGGTCGGCCGCTTGCCGATAATCTTCGACGCGCGCTGCGGGGCGAGTCGCTCAAGGCCTATCGACCGCAGCGTCACTGGCTGGCGCTGATCGCCACGGGCGATCGCCATGCGGTGGCCTCGCGCGGCCCAATCGGATTCTCGGGGCGGTGGGTCTGGCACTGGAAAGATTGGATCGATCGTCGCTTCATGCGCCGCTTCTCCGAATTTCCAAGGCCTGAAACAGGCGCAGGCGTCATGCACACTGCAACACCGCATCGGCTGGCGCTCAGCCCCGATGAGCAGCAGCAGGCGCTGTCGGTGCTTGCCATGCGCTGCGGCGGCTGCGGCGCCAAAATCGGCGCCGACATCCTGTCGCGGGTGCTGGCCCGGCTTGATCCTGGCCATCATCCCGACGTGCTGATCGGACTCGACGCGCCAGACGATGCAGCAGTGCTGCGGGTACCGCCGGGACAGGCACTGGTCCAGAGCGTCGATTTTTTTCGCGCCTTTCTGGACGATCCCTGGCTGTTTGGCCGCATTGCAGCCGTGCACGCGCTCAGTGATCTGTTCGCAATGGGCGCTCGGCCGCAAAGCGCATCGGCCATGGTCACGGTGCCTGCAGGTCTTGATGTCAAGGTTGAAGCGCTGCTGGTGCAATTGATGAGCGGGGCCCTGCAAACGCTTAGGGATGCCGGCTGCGTACTGGTGGGCGGGCACACGGCCGAGGCGCAGGAGCTCGCGATCGGTTTTGCCGTCAACGGTCTGATTGATGAATCGCTCGCGACGCTCACTCGCAAGAGCGGGCTGATACCGGGCGATGTGCTGATCCTGACCAAACCGCTGGGCGTTGGCACGCTGCTGGTCGCGCGGGAGGCGCTGGCAGCGCAGGGCCTCTGGATGGATCAGGCGATCAGCTCGATGCTGCAGTCGAATCAGGCGGCCGCGCAGTGCCTGCGCGATTTCGGCGCGCGTGCCTGCACGGATGTCACCGGCTTCGGCCTGCTCGGGCATCTGTCCGAGATGACCCGTGCGAGCGGTGTTGGCGCGCGGCTCAGGCTGGATGCGGTACCCGCTCTGGCGGGGGCACTCGATTGCCTGGCGGCTGGTCATCGCAGCTCTTTGCACTCGGGCAACGCTCGCGTGGCTGCCCTGGTCGCCGATTACGACCAGGTGGCGCGCGACCCACGCGTTGCGCTGCTGTTTGATCCGCAAACCTCGGGCGGTCTGATTGCAGGCGTTCCCGCCCATCGTGCTGACGCGTGTGTCAGCGCGCTGCACGCGCTCGGATATCAGGGGGCCGCGTGTATTGGCGAGGTTCAACCTGGCAGCGATGAGGCGCGGCCGATTCGATTCGCCTGAGTGAGCGCACCGTCTACCAGACGATCTGGCCCACCCACTCTTTCAGCGCGCGGGCACTCAGGTGTAGCGCTTCAGCCTGCGGAATGAACCGCCTGAGGTCCGCGTAGTCGATGCTCTCGTAGTCCGCTGGCACTGCGATCACCTCCAGACCCGTGGCGCGAAAGTGCGACACCGATCGGGCCATGTGAGACGCAGAGGTCACCAGCAGCACGCGGCGGATGCCGCGCTCAGCGAGCACGGCAGCAGTGTCGGTGGCGTTTTGGCGCGTATTGCGGCTGCGGGTCTCAAGCACAATGGCCGAATCGGGTATGCCGAATGCGCGCAGCACGGTGCGCATCGCTTCGGCCTCCGACTGCGTATGGGTAAGCGGATCATGCCCGCCGCTGGCAATGATCAGCGGTGCCCGACCCGCCTGCCAGAGCCGGGCAGCCTGCCAGACGCGGTCAGACGCTTCGCCAAGATCCGGCCAGGGCCGGGTTGGCGTGGGGGGCGATACGCCGCCGCCCAGCAGCACGATCGCGCCTGCGGTCGGGGTGGCTGCAATCTGCTGGTCGCTGACTAAAGCGACAGCGTCACGACTGACGTGCGCCTGAATCCAGTTCGCAGTCACGGGCAGCGACCACACGGTGAGCCACAGCAGGCCTGCCAGACCGATCAGCGCTGCACTGACTCGCCACTTTGTCAGGCTGAGCAGCAGCGCGAGCAGCCCCAGCGCGAGTGCGCTGCCAAGCGGCGAGATCAGCGCGGTGAGCAGCGCCGAAACCAGCAGCATCGTCAGCGAATGCCAAAGCCCAGCACGCGCAGCGCCTCTGACAGGCGCTCGCGGCCGCGCAGTTCATGCACGCGCCGGGCCGCCTGCAGACTCCAGTCGACCGCGCGCAGGCCCTGTGACGCCTGAAAGCCTGCCATGGCGCGGTCATAGTCTGCCACCGCATCGGCTTCGGGGGCGGGCGAGTAGCGCTCGCGATGCAGGATGGTCTGCTGGGGTAGCCTGGGCTTGATGTCAGCGGTTTGCGCAGCGGGATCTTCATAGCCCACGCAAAGGCCAAAGGCGATCATCGCGTCAGCGGGCAGTCCCACCTCGGCGGCCACCTTTTCAGGCTCGTTTCGCATTGCACCGATGTAAACGGTACCCAGGCCAATCGACTCGGCCGCCAGCACCGCGTTCTGAGCCGCCAGCGCCGCATCGATGACCGCGACCAGCAGCATTTCAAGATACCGGGTGCCGTCCGGCGCGATCCCGCGCCGGTCCGCAATCCGGTCAAGGCGCGACAGGTCGGCCACCCACATCAGAAACAGCGGGCAGCTCCGAATATGTTCCTGATCGCCCGCCAGCATCGATAGCCGAGCTTTGCGATCCGGGTCCTGCACTGCAATGACGCTCCAGGCCTGAACGTTCGACGAGCTGGCAGCCGACTGGCCAGCTGCCACCAGCATTTCAAGCGTGCCCTCGGGAAGCGACCGGTCGCTGAAGGCGCGCACCGAGCGGTGCCTTAGTAGCGTGTCGAACACCGGGCTCGGCGGCATGTCAGGTAATGCCACCTGCGGGCCATAGCGACGTCTGAGCGCCTCATCACGAGGCAGGTTGCTGACCTCATCGGGATGCGAGGGCGCAGTCGTTGGATACGGGGTAACGGGGAGTGGAGCGTTCATGGTGGCACCCTGACAGGCATCGTGCAGACGGCGAAGGACGCGAGTGTATCGCCCGCGCGCGACAAACCCCTACATTTGCGAACGGAATCGAGCCCCGATAAGGTCGCGTTCATGTTTCGAGGCAACAAACAATACCTGCCAAGCAAGCTGTGCGCCGCCTGTGGCCGGACCATGACATGGCGCAAGGCCTGGGCGCGCAACTGGGAGTCTGTTCTCTATTGCTCGGACCGGTGTCGGCGCGCCCGTCGGTCCCCAGGCTGAACGCCTCTTCAGCCCGCCGTCTCTCCGCATCCGGGAAGCCCCATGCCGCGCCGCGCGCCCTCTCTGCCCTCCGCCCCCACTACGCTTCGTCACCTGGTGCTGGTGCTGGGCGACCAGCTTGATGCTGCGTCAAGCGCCTTGGATGGATTCGATCCCGCCTGCGATCGAGTCGTCATGATCGAAGCGATGGAAGAGTCCACGCACATCCCCAGCAGCAAACAGCGGATTGCAGTGTTTCTGTCAGCCATGCGGCACTTCGCCGCCGAACTGCGCGAGCGCGGCTGGCCGGTTGATTACCATGCGCTCGATCATACCCACGGCCCGCTTGCGTCACTTGCGCAGGGGCTCACCGGGTTGATGGCGCGTCATCGGCCGCGGGCGGTCGTTCTTGCGGAGCCCGGAGACTGGCGAGTGGATCAGTCACTGCGCGAGGCGTGCGCGCGGGAAAACGTGCCCATCGAAGTCCGGGTCGACCGGCATTTTCTATGCACGCGAGAAACGTTTGAGCGCCATGCCGCCGGGCGTAAACAGCTTCGGCTGGAATATTTTTATCGCGAGATGCGCCGGCGGCATGATGTGCTGATGGTTGATGACGCGTCATCAGCCGACGGACGCGGCCCGGCGGGCGGTCAATGGAATTTTGACGCGGACAATCGCGAGTCGTTTGGCGCCGAGGGACCCGGCGCCTTGCCAAGTCCGCGTCGCTTTGCCCCCGATGCAATCACCCGCGAGGTGATCGCGCTGGTTGAATCGCGTTTTGCCTCGCACCCCGGCCACCTGAGCGACTTTGGCTGGCCTGTGTCGCGTGCTCAGGCGCTTGAAGCGCTGGACGATTTTATTGCGCACCGACTGATCGGATTTGGGCGCTGGCAGGATGCAATCTGGGCGGGTGAAGCGTTTTTGTACCACTCGCTGTTATCGGTCGCGCTGAACCTGAAACTGCTCAATCCACGCGAGGTGATTATCGCCGCCGAAAAGGCCTGGCGCGAGGGCCAGGCCGAACTCGCGGCGGTCGAGGGTTTCATTCGCCAGATACTGGGATGGCGCGAATACGTGCGCGGGCTGTATTGGCTGAAGATGCCCGCCTATCTCGAATGGAATGCTTTGGAGGCCCATGAGGCGCTCCCGGAGTTTTATTGGACCGGTAACACGCCGATGGCCTGTCTCGCCGATGCAGTGGGCCAGACCTTGCGTTTTGGCTATGCGCATCACATTCAGCGACTGATGGTCACCGGCCTGTACGCGCTGTTGCTCGGCGTCGAACCGAGACAGGTGCACCAGTGGTATCTGTCGGTGTATGTGGATGCGGTGGAGTGGGTTGAGCTGCCCAATACGCTGGGAATGAGCCAGTTCGCGGACGGCGGCCTGATGGCGAGCAAGCCCTATGTGGCCACGGGCAAGTACATCGAGCGGATGTCGAACCACTGCGGAACATGCCGGTTTCGTCCAGGCGAGCGGATCGGTGAACGAGCCTGTCCGTTTACGACGCTGTACTGGGACTTTCTGTCGCGTCATCAGGCCAAGCTTGCCGGTAACCCGCGAATGGCGCTGCAGGTGAAGAACCTTGCCCGCGTCTCGGTCGATGACATGCGTCTGATTCGCGAGCGCGCGCAGTGGATTCGAGCCGGTGGGCTGTCGGAGACGCAGGATGCCTGACACCGATCAGGCTGCGGTGCTGGCGCTGGCGGCCGCACTGGGCTGGGCCAGCGGCCTCCGGCTCTACGCAACGCTGTTCGCAGCGGGGCTCGCCAGCCGATTGGGCTGGATCGACCTGCCTGCCTCGCTCCAATTGCTGCAGCATCCGGTCCTGCTGGGGCTCTCTGGCCTTCTGCTTGCGACTGAATTTCTGATCGACAAAATTCCCGGACTCGACTCGTTCTGGGATCTGGTCAACAGCGTGATCCGCATTCCAGCAGGAGCGGCCCTTGCCGCAGCCGTGCTTGGCGCCGATAGCGGTGTGATGGCGGTCGCCGGTGCGCTGCTGGGTGGCGGGCTTGCAGCCAGTTCTCAATTGGCCAAGACCAGCGTGCGCGCGGCCATCAACACGCTGCCCGAACCGGTATCGAATGTGTTCGCGAGCTTCACCGAAGACGGTCTGTCGCTGGGCATGCTGTGGTTGGCGGTGAGCAAGCCCATGGTGTTTGCGGTGCTGCTGGGCGTGATGGTGGTGCTTGCGCTGCTGACGATCTGGCTGCTGATGCGGTTTCTGCGCGTGGTGGTTTCGAAGGTTCGAAGCCGATTCGGCCGGAGCGCAGCCGGTGCCTGATGCGCTTCTGTTTGAGCCCGGCCGTGAGGCCGCGCTGGACAGGCTGGCGCGATTTGATCCGATCGCGTATGCACGCAGCCGCAACCATCTTGAGGGTGAGGTCAGCCGGCTGTCTCCCTACATCACACATGGCACCCTGAGCGTGCCGGAGGTGTGGTCGGCCGTGCGCGATCGCCATCGAATCGATCTCTCTCACCGGTTCGCAATCGAACTGGGATGGCGCGAATATTTTCATCATGCGTGGCGCCACGACGGTGACCGCATCTTTGAATCGCTGCACCCAGGCCCGCTTCCAGACGATGCCTATTCGAAGGTTCTTCCCCCTGATCTGGTCGAGGGTCGTACCGGAATACCGGTGATCGACCGTGCGGTGGCCGAACTGATCCACACCGGTTGGCTGCACAACCATGCCCGGTTATGGCTTGCCTCGTATCTGGTGCATGTTCGCAAAGTGCATTGGCGCGTCGGGGCCGACTGGATGGTGGGGCATCTGCTCGATGGCGATCTGGCAAGCAACCATCTGTCCTGGCAGTGGGTGGCGGGCACGGGAAGCGCCAAGCCCTATCTTTTCAATGCCGATAATGTTGCGCGCTTTGCGCCGCGCCACTGGCACAGCGGCCGGACCGTGATCGACACCAGTTACGAGGCGCTTGAGGAGCTTGCGCGCACGCCGCGGCAGCCACAGAGTTCGCACGCGGAGCGCTACGCCGATACGGCCGCTGCGGGGCCGCTGCCAGGCCTGATGTCCGAACCGCCCTTTGCGCTGGAAGCGGCCACGAGGCACGATCTGGAGGATGCCTGGTTGATCCATCCCTGGGCGCTTGCACCGGCGCCGCCCGGCCGTCGTGCGGTCGGGGTGTTCATCGCGGCGTTTCATCGCCGCTGGCCATGGAGCGCACAGCGCTGGCGTTTTGTTGCGCAGGCGATGCGTCAACTGACCGACCGCGTGCTCTGGTGCGAGTTACCGCTGCCGCCCAAGGTCGAGACGGTTGACGATCCTCACGTCGCAGCGTGGTTACCCACTGGTCGGGGTCAGCCGGTGCCACGCCTCTATGCCGAACCCGGCACGCGCTGCCGTTCCTTCTCGGCGTTCTGGCGGCGAGTGGGGCCAGACGCTGCCCGCTGAGGGGGTTGGTGTCCACTCAGGCAAACCCGAGTGCCTGGATACCCCGCGGGGAAAGCTGTCGAAAGCGCGATTCCTCGTGTTAGATTCCGGCCACTTGCGTTGAGAAAGGAGACCTCTGATGCGCTCAAAAATGCTGGTTGCCGCCCTTGCAGCGGCGATGTTGGGTGGGGCGGGTGCTGCTGTCGCGGCAGATAAGGTCAAAGTGGGCCTCGTCAGCACGTTGTCGGGCCCCAATGCCGCAATCGGTAACGACATCCGCGACGCCTTCATGCTGGTGGTGAAGCTCAATGGCGGCAGGCTGGGGGGTCTCCCGGCTGAAGTCATGATCGCTGACGATCAGTTCAAGCCTGACGTGGGCAAGCAGTTGTTTGAACGCATGGTCAAGCGCGACAAGGTCGACTTCCTGACCGGTGTGGTGTTCTCGAACATCATGCTTGCCGGACTGCCGGAAGCCATCGAGGGCAACACCATTTACCTGAGCCCCAATGCCGCGCCGTCGCCCATTGCCGGTAAAGGGTGCAGCCCCTATTTCTTTGCGGTGTCCTGGCCGAACGACGCCTACCACGAGGCTGCGGGTCAGCATGCCACCAATCAGGGCTTGAACAATGCCTACCTGATCGCGCCCAATTACCAGGCCGGCAAAGACTCGCTGGCGGGCTTCAAGCGCTTCTACAAAGGCAAAGTGGTCAACGAGGTCTACACCAAGCTGGGCCAGCTCGACTACTCCGCTGAACTGGCTGAAATCCGCGCAGCCAAGCCCGATGTGCTGTATGCCTTCCTGCCGGGCGGCATGGGCACCAACTTCATCAAGCAGTTCGTGGCCGCGGGCCTCAACAAGCAGACACGTCTGCTGTTGCCAGGGTTTGGCGCCGATCAGGACATCATCCGCGGCGTGGGCGATGCCATGCTTGGACTGCAGGACACTGCACACTGGGCCATGAACCTCGACAACGCCGCCAACAAGCGCTTTGTTGCCGAGTTCGAGAAAGAGTACAAGCGCCTGCCCACCGGCTATGCCGCCCAGGCCTACGACACCGCGCTTCTGATCGATTCAGCCGTGAAAGCGCTCAACGGCAAGCTCGACGACAAAGACGCGATGATGAAGGCGGTCAAGGCTGCGAAGTTCGAGTCGGTACGGGGTGATTTCCGGTTCAACACCAACCAGTATCCGATTCAGAACTACTACCTGCGTGAAGTGCAGAAAGATGCGCAGGGTCGGCTGGTTAACAACGTCGTCAGCAAAACCCCGGTCATGGCCAACCGTGGCGACGCCTACGTTCAAGACTGCCCGATGAAGTGATCGCGGATTCCACCGACTGATCACGGGTCGCCCTGATCGGGGCGACCCCACTTCCAATGAGTGTCATTCTTCTTGTTGAGCAGGCCTTGAACGGCCTGCAATTCGGTCTGATGCTGTTCCTGCTGGCCTCAGGGCTCACGCTGGTGTTCGGCATCATGGACATGATCAATCTCGCCCATGGTGCGCTCTACATGGTCGGGGCGTTTTTTGCCGCGTGGCTTGCGCCGATCGTCAATTCATTCTGGTTAGCGATTGTGCTGGCGGTGCCACTCACGGCCCTGGTGGGCATGGTGCTTGAGTCCACCTTGCTTCGCACGCTCTATCAGCGGGACCACCTTGCGCAGGTGCTTGCCACCTTTGCGCTCATCCTGATTTTGAACGAAGCCGTGCGAATGATCTGGGGGTCGGATATGTCGCTCCCGACGCCCAAGGCTTTGTCCGGCCCCATCGAACTGATGCCGGGGCTTTACTACCCCAGTTATCGCCTGATGATCATCGCCGTGGGTCTGGTAATCGCGGTGCTGCTCTGGTTTCTCGTCACGCGCACACGGGTCGGCGCACTGGTGCGGGCCGGCGCCTCGAACCGTGAAATGGCCATGGCCATGGGCGTCAACATTCGCATGCTGTTTACCGCGGTGTTCGGTGTGGGCGCAGCGCTTTGCGCAGTGGCGGGTGCGCTGCTCGGGCCGCTGCTTGCCATCCAGGTCGGCATGGGCGACAGCATCCTGATCCTTGCGTTTGTCGTCATTGTCATTGGCGGTATCGGGTCGATTCGCGGTGCCTTTGTGGGGTCGGTGCTGGTGGGGGTCGTTGATACCTTCGGACGCACGCTGCTGCCGCACCTGTTTCGCGAACTGCTGCCACCCCAGTGGGCCTCGGCGGCAGGCCCCGCCGTCGCGTCCATCCTCATTTATGTGCTCATGGCGGTGGTGCTGTTCGTGCGGCCGCAGGGCCTCTTTGCGGCGCGCGGTTGATGATGCCGACGCCTCGTTTAACGCCAGCCGCGTCCCGCCAGTCGGGCCACACAGTGCTCTGGTTGCTGGTGCTCGCCGCTGCAATCGCGCTGCCCTTCGTGTTTCGCGCGTATGGGCTCGATTTTTACACCAGCATGGTCAGCCGAATGCTGATTTACGGCCTGGCTGCGGTAAGCCTGAACCTGATCCTGGGCTATGGCGGACAGGTGTCATTCGGGCATGCGGCCTTCGTTGGCGTGGGCGCCTACACGGTCGGCATCCTGATTCACGAAGGGGTCGCCAACGGCTGGCTGGGGTTTGCCGCGGCCATTCTGGTGTCGGGGCTGTTCGCATTGGTGATCGGCGCGATCTCGCTCCGAACGCGAGGCGTTTACTTCATCATGATCACGCTCGCGTTCGCGCAGATGATCTATTACCTGGTGAACTCGGTGAAGGCCTACGGGGGCGATGAAGGGCTGAACATCAAGCGCCGCTCCGACTTTGGCTTTGGCATCAACTTCAAAGATGAAGTGGCGTTTTACCTGCTGGTGCTGGGCATTCTGGTGGTGTGCCTGGTTCTCATCCACAGGCTGATGCATGCCCGGTTCGGTCGCGTCATTCTCGCCATTCGCGATGACGATCTTCGGGCCGAGTCGGTAGGTTTTCCCGTGTATCGATACAAGCTGATCCTGTTCGTCATCGCCGGTGCCATGGGCGGACTGGCTGGCGCGCTGATGGTGAACCAGCAGAACTACGTCAGCCCCAATCTGCTGCACTGGACGCAATCGGGCGTCCTCATGATCATGGTCATTCTGGGTGGCGTGGGCACGCTTACCGGTGGCGTCTGGGGCGCGTTGCTGCTGCTCATCCTTGAAGACCTGATCGCCGAGTTCACGGTTCACTGGCAGTTTTATGTGGGATGGGCGCTGCTTGCGGTGGTGCTGTTTGCGCCGCGCGGATTGGCCGGACTGCGCTGGCCGAAGCGAAGCCAGCGATGAGTACCACGCCGTTGCTGCGCGTCGAAACGCTGGTCAAAAATTTCGGTGCGTTGCGCGCCACCGACCATGTCAGTTTCGATCTCCTGCCTGGTGAAATTCATGCGTTGATCGGGCCCAACGGTGCGGGCAAAACCAGCTTTGTGGCGCAGGTGTCGGGCCATCTGACGCCCGATGCCGGACGAATCGTATTTGATGGCACCGACCTCACACACACCAGCGTCTACCAGCGGGTTGCGAGCGGGCTTGCTCGCTCGTTCCAGATCACGCGGCTGTTCAAGTCGTTCACCGTGCGTGACAACATCGCGTTGTCGGTTCAGGCACGCTCGGGCAGCAGTCTGTCGTTCTGGCGGCCCGTCACATCAGAAACCGCGTTGGCGCGCGAGGCCGAATCCATCCTTGAGCGGCTGGCGCTGCGCGAGCGTGCCGATGCGCTGGCAAGCGAGCTCTCGCACGGCGAGCAGCGTGTGCTCGAGATCGGTCTTGCGCTTGCCACCCGACCACGGGTGCTGCTTCTTGACGAGCCGATGGCCGGCGTGGGCCCTGACGAGTCGAAGCGGCTGGTTGCGCTGATCAGCAGCCTGCGAGCCGAGTGCGCGATTCTGCTGGTGGAACACGATATGGATGTGGTCTTTCAGCTGGCTGATCGAATCACGGTTCTGGTCAATGGTGCCGTGATCGCAAGCGGTCCTCCCGAGGCCATCCGCAACGATCCGCAGGTCGTGGCCGCCTATCTGGGCGACGAACTCGATCCGCACGACGCGGCTGATGCATCTACCGCCGCAACCGAGGCGAGCCGTGGCTGAAGCATTGCTCAAGGTCAGCGGCGTGCGTGCTGCGTACGGGTCGAGCCAGGTGCTGTTTGGCATCGATCTTGAAGTGGGCGCCGGCGAGGTCGTGGGGCTGCTGGGGCGCAACGGTATGGGTAAAACCACTTTGATCCGCAGCATTCTGGGTCTCAAGACCATGGCAGCGGGCCAGGTGAGCTTTGGTGGCCAGACCATCAGCGGCCTGTCCGCCGATCGCGTCGGTCGGCTGGGCATTGGCATCGTGCCCGAGGGCCGGCAGGTGTTTCCGAACCTGAGCGTTGAAGAACACCTGACCGCGTTCAGCGCGGTGCGCAACGGCAGCGCGAACCCCTGGACCCCAGCCAAGGTATTTGAACTGTTTCCGCGGCTTGCCGAGCGACGCAACAACCTGGGCTCGCAGCTGTCGGGCGGCGAGCAGCAGATGCTCGCCATCGGTCGGGCGCTGGTCACCAATCCGCGCCTGCTCATCCTCGATGAGGCCACCGAGGGGCTTGCACCGCTGATCCGCGAGGAAATCTGGCGCTGCCTGCGGCAGCTGCGCGAAGCCGGGCAGACGCTGCTGGTGGTCGATAAATACGTCAGTCGGCTGGTTGAAATCGCCGATCACCACGTCATCCTTGAAAAAGGCCAGGTGGCGTGGCGTGGCAACTCGGCAGCGCTGGCGGCCGACCGTTCGATCTGGCATCGGTACCTGGGAGTCTGAGCGGCGCGAGTCGCTCAGTAACAGCTCACGCGTGCCTGATTCTGATCCCAGCGCTTCAGCGCTGAATACTCCCGAGACGAGAGTGCGGCCGGCGGGACTGCTGCCGTATCTGCTGGCGCAGATCGTGTTCGGTTTACTGGCGATGACGATCTGTCTGCCCTCCATGCAAGAGTGGGGGGAGATCTTTTCCACCGATGTCACGCGGGTCCAGCTAACCTTCAGCGCGTTTGTGATCGCGTATGGCGTGTCGCAGGTGATTTACGGCCCGCTGTCCGATCGCTATGGGCGCCGGCCTGTGGTGCTCGCAGGTCTTGCGATTGCGCTGGCGGGGTCCCTGGCCGCATTATTCGCCCCCGATGTCGAGGCGCTGATTGTTGGCCGGGCGGTACAAGGTCTCGGTTGCGGCGCCACGATGGTTGTGGGTCGCTCGCTGGTTCAGGATTTTTTTTCCGGGCCTGAGCGTACGCGGGTCATGGCGTTCATCGGTATGACCATGGGCGTATGCCCGCCGGTAGCTACGCTCATTGGTGGACAGTTGCACGTCCATCTCGGCTGGCAGGCGAATCCTGCGTTGATCCTGGTGTTGGGCGTACTGCTTTTTTTGCTTGCGATGCGGATGCTCCCGTCGGGGAGCCACAGGGGGGTAGGCGACACGCACTGGGTGGTGGGAATGATCCGCGCGTATCGGGCGCTTGCCCGGTTGCGGGTTTACCTTCTCCACGTTGCCATCCTGGGATCCTCGACTGGCGCCTTCTACACCTATCTCGCTGCGGCGCCTCTGGTGCTGAGAGGTTACGGAGTGGGTCCCGATGGCGTGGGGTTTCACGTGATGACTGCCACGCTGTCCTATGTCGTGGGTAATTTCATTACGAGCCGGATGATCCGCAGACTCGGCGATCGACGACTGATGACGATTGGGCAAGTCATCACGCTGGCGGGCGTGCTGCTGATGGTCGCGCTCGCCGGGTGGCCGTCCGCACTTGCGTTTTCCATTCCTGCGCTGGTGCTGGGTGTGGGGCACGGACTGCTGATGCCGCCCACCTTGTCGGGCACAGTCGGTGCAGCGCCTGCGCTCGCTGGCGCAGCCGCCGCGGCTGCCGGCCTGGTGCAGCAACTGAGCGGTGCGTTTGGCGGATACTCAGTAGGGTGGGTTTCAACCGAGGGGAGCCTTCACGTGGCACTGCTCCTGACCGGATTCACGTTGGTCGGTATTGCCGGGCAGTGGGGAATCATGAGGGCTGATCGACGAAGGGGCCACAACGTCCACGATGCTTGAGGCAAAAGCTGTCGCCGCCTCACCCCACCACCCCTTCAAACTGCCGGCTCGCGACCGCCCGCAGCGCATCAATGAGTTTCGCTGCCGCGGGGCTTACCGACCCCCTGCGCCGGCGCGTAACGCCCACGATGCGCGTCCAGTCGGTGCCCTGAACATTGAGGGGCTGCAGCTGTTGGGCCTGCACCTCCCACCAGATCAGCTCGCGCGGAATGAAGGTCAGGGCATCGCTTTGCATGACCATCGCTTTCATCAGCACCGTAGAGGTGGTTTCGGTGAGCGCCTCCGGAGGTTCCAGCCCATGCCGGGTGAAGAAGTCATCAAACGCAAGCCGCTCAAGCTCACGCCGTCGCGGCAGGATCCAGGTGTGTTGCGTCAGTTGCGCCGGCGCGATGGCGCGTTGCCTGGATAAGGGATGGCCTGCCCGCGCCACGACCACACCGGTTTCCGTAAAGAGCGATTCATGAGAAAGCGCAGCATCGGTGGCGCGCGTCGGTACCGATGACAGCGCGAAGTCGACTTCGCCCTGCTTGACCCAGGGCATCAGCGATTCATTGAGTCCGTACAGCGCCGTGACCCGAAGCTCGGGGTGCGTGCGGGCAAGCTGCAGCAGCGCCTGGGGTAACAGCCGATTGGCTTCGGTAGGCCCGCAACCCACCAGCACATGGCCACTGCGTGCGCCCTTCAGCGCTTCAATGGCGCCAGCCGCATGACGCAGTTCGGCTTCGACCACCTGGCCATGCTGCAGGAGCGCCTCGCCGGCGGGCGTGGGTGCCACCCCGAATCTGCCGCGGTCAAGCAGCCGGACGCCCAGCGTGCGCTCGAGCGCCTTGATGCTCTTGGAGAGCGCAGGCTGTGAAACCCCCAGCTCGGCCGCGGCCTCGGTGAGATTGCCGTGACGCACCGCAGCCAGGAACATTTGTACTTTCCGATAATCCATAACTAATGGTAATGGAAAAAGCATGGATGGTTGTTGGTTGTACCAGCACGCTTTGCTAAGGTGGCGCGTCACCCAATTTGTCCGGAGTGCCGAATGAGCGCGATTGACCTCGACTATCTGGTGCAACCCGACCGCGTGCACCGCAGCGTCTATACTGACCAGGGCCTGTTTGATCTCGAGATGGAGAACATCTTCGAGAAAATCTGGGTGTATTGCGGGCACGAATCGCAGGTGAAAAAGCCCGGCGATTACTGGACGCTTCAGATCGGACGCCAGCCCATGGTGATGGTGCGCGGTGAGGACATGCGTATCCATGTGCTCTATAACCGTTGCCCGCACCGCGGCGTGATGCTGTGCGGTAACCAAAGTGGCAATACCGGCAAGCACTTTGTCTGCTCGTACCACGCCTGGAGCTTCAAGCTTGATGGACGCGTCAGCGCGATTCCGCTCGCCAAAGGCTATGACAACACGCGGCTGTCGTTCGACGATCCTCAGGCCAGTATGGTGCCGGCCGCGCGCGTCGACAGTTATCGCGGCTTCGTGTTTGCCAGCCTGTCGCCCACCGGCCCGTCTTTAACCGAGTTTCTAGGCGACTCCAAGGTTGCGTTTGACGATGTCTGCGACCGCTCGCCCGAGGGCGAAGTCGAGGCGGTGTTGGTCTGCCATCGCGTGATGCAGCGCTCAAACTGGAAATTCTTCATGGAGAACCAGCTTGATTGCCTTCACCCGTCCGTTACCCATCAATCAAGCGGCGTACCCGCACGCCGGGTTGAAAACCGGCTGAAAGCAGAGAAGGGCGAAGCGCCGCTGTTTTTCCACTATCTGTCCACGTTTGCATCGAGCTTTGATCAGTGGGACAGCGTACAAACCGTCAACTTTCCCAATGGGCATGGCGTTCTCAAGGCCTATATGGGTCTGCGGCCCACCGATCCCGATACGCTCGAGTACGAAGCGCTCATGAAGAAAGCCTATGGCGAGGAGAAGGCCGAGGAACACCTGTCGCGCAGCATCCATCATGTGCTGGTCTATCCCTATCTGTCGGTGCAGTCCCCGCTGCAGCAGCTGCGCTGCCTGCGTCCCATCGGGCCCGATCGCACCTTGTCTGAGATCTGGCACTTCCGCCTGAAGGGCGTTCCCGAGCCGATTTACCGGCGCTCGCTGTGGTACTTCAATCTGGTGAATTCTCCCGCCACCATGATCAACGCCGATGATCTGGAAAACTGGACCAAGGGTCAGTGGGGGCTGCAGTCAAAAGGCGGCGATTGGGTCAGTTTCCATCGCGAACATGGACGCGATACCGAAACCGATAGCGCGTCCTATTCCAACCGCGGTACTTCGGAGGTTGTCATGCGCAACCAGTTCAAGGCCTGGAAGGCCTATATGAAGCCGGTAATCGCCAGCTCGGTGGCCTGATAGGAGATCCGCGATGGAACGCAATGACCTGAGTCAGGCCCTCGGCACCGGTGTGGTGATCGAGGCGATTGAATCGATGACCGGTGCTGAATCGATCGCACCGGAACATGTCGGCCGCGGGCGGCTTCCTGCAACCGGCTACGTACCCAAGGCCGTCACGGTCGATCCCGCTCTGCAGCGGGAAGTGGAAACGCTGCTGTACCGTCAGGCCGCAATGCTCGACGCGAAGGCCTGGGCTGACTGGTGCGGTACCTTCAGCCAGGACGGCATTTACTGGATGCCGGCCACGCCCGACCAGACCGATTGGGAAGGGCAACCCTCGATCTTTGCCGAAGACGGCCTGCTGCGCGAAGTCCGGATGGGGCGTCTTCAGCATCCAAATGCATGGTCACAGGCCGCCGCCTGGGGCACCAATCATCTGGTCGGTAACGTGATCATCGAGTCGGCTGGCGCCGACCGGGTCGAGGTCTATTCCCGCTTCCATATGATGGAAATTCGGCGCGACGACGTTCGGCATTTTGCCGGCAGCTATCGCCACTCGCTGGTGCGTGAGCAGGGCCAACTTAAGATCGCTCTGCAACGGGTTGATCTGACCAACGGGCAGGGCCTGTACGAGTACGTGCTGCAGGCCTGGGTGTAATCAAGGGGCAATCCGCCCTCGGCGCGCAGCTTTGCCGTGTCAGGTCAAGGTTATTGAGGGCTTGTAATACGAAGGATTCGCTACGATATTGCGTCATTATCCGCCGATGTCGGAGGGCATTGTCATGAAGCGCGTCATTCTGTTCGTTCTCACCAACCTTGCGGTGATGCTGGTACTCAGCATCGTTGTCAACCTGCTCGGCCTCAACCGTTTCCTGTCCAGCGCCGGGCTCAACCTGGGCACCCTGCTGGTGTTCGCTGCCGTGATGGGCTTTGGCGGCGCTTTCATTTCCTTGCTGATGAGCAAGCCGATGGCAAAGTGGTCCACCGGCGCGCAGGTCATCAACGACTCGCCTGATCCCGGTCATCAGTGGATCGTGCGCACCGTGGCCAGGTTCTCGCAGAAAGCGGGTATCAACATGCCCGAGGTCGCCATCTATGAGGGCGAACCCAACGCGTTTGCCACGGGTGCCTTCAAGAATTCGGCGCTGGTCGCCGTGTCCACGGGGCTGCTGCAGTCGATGAGCCGCGACGAAGTCGAAGCCGTCATCGGCCACGAGGTGGCGCATGTGGCCAACGGCGACATGGTCACGCTCACGCTCATCCAGGGCGTCATGAACACGTTTGTGGTATTCATCTCACGAATCGTGGGCTATGTGGTTGACCGCATGATCCTTCAGAACAAAGACGATGCGCCGGGGATCGGCTACTACGTGTCCACCATCGTGATGGACATCCTGCTTGGCGTGCTGGCTGCCATGGTGGTGGCCTGGTTCTCGCGGCAGCGTGAGTTTCGCGCTGACTCGGGTGCCGCGCAGTACATGGGGCAGCGTCAGTCCATGATCAACGCGCTTGCTCGGCTTGGCAATCTCGATCCGGGCGAGCTGCCCAAGACCGTTCAGAACATGGGAATCAGCTCACGCCCCAGCGGTCTGATGGCGTTGTTTTCCAGCCATCCGCCGCTGGAAGATCGAATCCGCGCGTTGCAGGCGCAGTAAGGTCGGCGGGGGGCTTCGAGCCCCCCGATTCTTTTGTGGGCCCTCGCGCGCTACGCGATCCGTGTCGGCCGCGGGCTGCGATCGGTGAGCGCCATCATTTTCTGCACCAGCTGTTCAAGCAGTGTGCCGCGCAGTGCCAGCTCGCTTTCCCACAGGTTGTGTCGCTCCTGCGGATCGGCGCTCAGATCGTAAAGCTCGCCCCAATTCGCGCCCAGATACATCGTGATTCGGTGCTTGTCGGTAACCAGGGTGCGGGCACGAACCGGCTCGGAAAAACCAAGATACGCGCGCTGATTGTCGTCTTCGATCAGGATTGAATCGGCCTCGGCGGACGCCGGGGCCGCAGCCTGCGCAATCAGGTTGCGACCCTGCATGCCGTTCACCGGTGCAATACCAGCCCTTGCCAGAACCGTGCGCGCGATATCAATGCTGCTGGAGAGCGCCTGGCTGCTTGCACCCGCCTGTGGCGCTTGCGGGTCTGCCCAGATGAACGGAATGCGCACCAGCCCCTGATAGTGAATAGGCCCTTTGAGCATCAGACCGTGGTCGCCCATGAAGTCGCCGTGGTCGCTGGTGAACACGATGACGGTGTTATCGGCCAACCCTGATTCGTGCAAGGCGGCCAGGATGCGTCCCACTGCGTCGTCAATCATCGTGATCATGCCGTAGGTGAGGGCAATGATTTCACGGGTTTCGGCGGCGCTGACCGCGAACATGCGTTGCGAGGTGAGCAGCGACTTGCCTTGTTGGCGTTCCTCGTGAATCCAGCGTACATGGGCAGGTGCGCCGGGCCCCGGCGCATGGCAGGTGTCGGGCACCTGCACCGACTCGGGCGAATACATGTCCCAGTAGTGACCCGGTGGGGTAAACGGGTGGTGCGGATCAGGAAACGAACACTTCAGAAAGAACGGACGCTGGGCGCCTGACGCTGCATGTTTGCGCAGGTAGTCAACCGAGCGCTCAGCGATGTAGGCGCTTGAGTACAGATGCTCTGGAAGGCTGGTGCGTCGCGCCTGTGGCGCGGTAAAGCGCGGGTCGGGGATGCCGCGACCTGGACCGCAACGCGCCTGAAAATCGGGCATCTGCGCGGCGACCCAGCGACCCCAGTCGCCGAAGGTTTCATCGCCGTGGTGATTGCAGAGTTCGACGTGCGAGAAGCCGTAATAGGGCAGCGTGAGATGGTGCTCGGGGTTGTTCCAGGACGATCGCAACTCCTGGCGGTAGGCAGCCTGCTCAAGATTGACGTGGGTGGCTTCGGCGTAGCCGGGCGTTGGCTTCAGGTCGCCGGTGTCCTCGGCGTCGACCAGAGGGGGACGGTCTTCGATGTTCTGCAGGTGACACTTGCCGATCAGCGCGGTGTCGTAGCCATGCTCAAGCAGCAACTGGGAAAAAGTGGTTGAGTCCAGGGACAGCGGAATGCCGTTGCTGCGCGAGCGATGTACCGACGGCATCCGGCCGGTCATGATGCTGGCCCGGTTGGGCATGCACACCGGTGTAGCCACATGAAAACGGTCGAATCGCACGCCGCGGGCGGCAATCGCGTCGATGTGCGGCGTGCGTACGGTTGGGTTGCCGTAGCAGCCAAGATGGTCCGCGCGGTGCTGGTCCGTGATGATAAACAGGAAATTCGGTTGCTTCATGAGCGTGGTTCCGTGGTGATGTGGGGCCGGGTTCAGTCAGCGCGTAGACCGCCTGCAACGATCACCTTGCGCCAGCTGTCGCTTTCACGGCGCAGGTACTGCGAGAACTCGGTGGCGCCAAGCGGCACCACGATGGCGCCCGCTTCGCGCACGCGGCCCGCAAATTCGGCGTCGCGTGCGGCGGCCTGCAGCGCCTGTTGCAGCTTGTCCAGGACCGCTGCGGGTAAGCCTTTGGGGGCGAGCACACCCCACGAGGCGGTGCCATCGACCTGTGCGAGCCCCACCTCGGCGGTGGTGGGCACCTCGGGCAGTGAATCGAGCCGCTTCCTATCGGTGGTGACAAGTGGCTTCACCGCGCCACTTCGGATGTGCGGCAGAATCGACGAGGTGACGACCACCATCAGGTCAATGTTGCCGGCAATGAGATCGGTGATGGCGGGGCCGCCGCCCCGGTACGGGACGTGCGTCAGCTCGGTTCGGGTTGCCTGACGGAATGTTTCTCCGATCAGATGCAGCTCGGTGCCCGTGCCGGGT
>Ga0194123_10003096_pt1 | contig 20440 bp, 21 predicted proteins | sample TA2MahsurfametaG_5_FD_155479 | JGI IMG/M metagenome (GOLD analysis project Ga0194123, IMG submission 155479) | Freshwater microbial communities from Lake Tanganyika, Tanzania - TA2015023 Mahale A surface | ecosystem: Environmental > Aquatic > Freshwater > Lake | place: Tanzania: Lake Tanganyika... | reverse complement strand
GAAAATCGAGAGTATCTGCTTCTAGAAAATCGAGAGTATCTGCTTCTAGAAAATCGAGAGTATCTGCTTCTAGAAAATCGAGAGTATCTGCTTCTAGAAAATCGAGAGTATCTGCTTCTAGAAAATCGAGAGTATCTGCTTCTAGAAAATCAAGAGTATCTGCTTCTAGAAAATCAAGAGTATCTGCTTCTAGAAAATCACGAGCACCCTCTTCTAGAAAATCACGAGCACCCTCTTCTAGAAAATCACGAGTATCTGCTTCTAGAAAATCGAGAGCACCCTCTTCTAGAAAATCTAAAAAAATACGTGAACCTAAATTGAAAAAATCACGTAAACCAAAAATGACAGAAGAAGAGAAAAAAGAAAGGAGAAAACAAAGAAAAAAAGAAAGAGATGAAGAAAGGGAAAAACAATATTATAACACAAAACCAGATTATGCTGCGAGAAGAGATTATCATAGAAGAAAATATAATAGTAATTATAGTACAGATAAACAAAAACAAAAAATATATGATGAATGGTACGAAAGATTTAAACCTAAATATTATAAACCAAATTATAATAACCAACCACCTCCTCAGACATATACATATAATCAAAATAAAGAAAAAGATGAAAAAGATGAAAAAGAAGAAAAGGAATATCAAGAAGAATTAATTAAGAATAAAGAGTTATTAGATAGCGATCAATTTAGATGTGTTGATCCTTATCAAAAAGGAGATGATAATGTAAAAAATCGTTTAAAATCTTGTAAAAAGTCTGGAAATTATAAAAAAGGTTACTCTAAATTTTTTGGAAATATACAACAATGTATAGAATATTGCAATAAATAAAAATTTATTTTATATTTGAAAAATAAATCAAATATAATATTTTAATAGCGACTAGTCGTTTCGATCGACTGACCTCCGGGTTATGAGCCCGGCACGCTTCCTCTGTGCCAAGTCGCTTTATTATATATACATTTTTTAAATTTTATTTATTTTTTGAATATTTTGAATATTTTGAATATTTTGAATAGATACAAAATTTGGTTTTATTAAATTATTTATAGGAAGTCCGTTAAATCCATCTAAAACTTCTAAAACCTCAAGAGTTCTTACTTCCCGAATAAAGTAAAATTTTGAGATTCTGTATCTATATACTTAAGCAACTCTTCTAAAATCTTTAGATGTCTATTTCGAATACAAAGATTAATTGAATAATAAATTCCAAAATCTGATAATTTGATCCCTTTTGACAATAAAAAATATAAAAATTCTTCGTTATATTCTTTTTGTTCTTTACAGTCAGGATAAATATATTTGATCAATACATACTTTATACAATCAAAATCTTCTGATATTATAATTTGAGTACCGGAATCAATTAATTCATTAAGAATATTAAGTTCATTATTGAATTTCTCTCTATATATATAATACATTCTTCATAATTACGAGGAAGACTGTTAAAAATTCTAAAAAAAGAATCTTTGAAATTTTTCATATTTTTATATCCATAATTATAAATTTATTCTTATAAAGGAATATAAAAATGAAAATAAAATTAAGAATATAAGAATATAAGAATATAAGAATATAAGAATATAACATGTCAAGAGTATCTAAAGGAATATTTGTATTGGATGAAAAAGAATCCGAAATACTATTTGAATATATTGATTTATGTTTTTTAGATGTAAAAACTTATATTTCATCATCAAGATCTATTTGTTTATTTGATTGTTGTTGTACAAGAAACAGTGAGTCTGTTTTGCCATTTACTCCTAAAGATATGTTTTTCAAAGATAAATTGACTCAATGGGTATATGATCTATCTATATCTTATATAAGACAATCAGGAATAGATTGTAATAAACTTCGTCTTTATATGATTGAGTGCATAAGATCTTCAGAAGATATAGTCATAGAAAATAATAAAGACGCTACTGTTGTATTTCATTTTAACGAAAAACGTAGCGGATATGTAACAACTCATAAAGATAAATTAAATTATTCGACAGATGCCAGAAAATACATAGTTGTTGTTTTTGAACGAGTTTCTAAATAAAATATAATTTAATAAATTGATTTTTATTAAATTATTTAATAATTTTACAAATTATAATATGAATATCGTAGAATTAGAAAAGCGAATTATTAATCATAAAATAACAGACCCGGTAGTTAGATGTTTTATGTTATTAAAAACAATTATATCATTATTAGAAACTTACAACGAATCTAAATCAATTAATATGAATTGGATAGTTAAACAAATTGGACCAATTAGAAAATATTTAAGATCTTCCTCTAATAACTCCCTTAAATATATAAAATTATTATTGATGAAATCAAATGTTACAATTGAAGAATTAACTTTAAAAATTAAAGATCATATAAATATTCGTATTATTGACTCTCAAAAACAAATAATAGAATATACAATTAATATTTTTAACTCAAATAAAAATAATATCCCAAATATCCCAAATATCCTAGTATACGGAAACTCTCCATTGATTGATAAAATTGTTTATTATCTTCTAAAGACAAAAAAAGCAAAAATATTTATTTGTGATTATGCATCAAAATCGAAAAACTTTAATAGTAATGGAATTAACGGAAATGGAAAAATTACAATGAATAAAATTATTAAATCGGGATTTACATGTACTTATTTTGGATTATCTGCTTTGCCATATATGATTAGCGATATAACACATGTTCTAATTAGTGCATATGATGTGATGGCAAATTCTGATATAATTGGCCAAGTTGGAACTAGCATGGTTTCAACAATAGCAAGTACATATAATAAGCCTGTAATCGTTTGTACAGAAACGTTATCATTTAGTTCAGATGTCAAATTAGATGTAGAGTTTACCGAAAAACAAAATAAAAAGTATAAGGAATATAATATAAACTATGATATAACACCTTCAAAAATGATTAGTCAAATTGTTACAGAAAAGGGGATTATTTATCCAAACACTCTTTCTGTAACACAATTTAATAATAAATTTAACAATACAAATTATTTATAAATTATATTCGTTTTTTATTTTTAAGTTCATTTAATACGTCATTAAAATTAAATGTAATCGTTTTTTGATCTTTTATGCATTTTGAATTTTTTGAAATATCTTCTTTTTTATTTGTATCTTTTGTGTGTTTTGTATCTTTTATCTGATTATTAGTTGATTTGTATTCTATATATTTTTCTTCGATTGATAGATTAAATTTTTCTTTTTTATATTCATATTTTATAACTCCAATTTCAAATATAGGTTTTTTGATTTCACTTACTTTATCACTAATCCAGCCATTTTGGATATTTATATTTATTTCTATTATTTGTATAACATTATTTTTCAATTCTAACTTGTACAAACTTTCTTTTTTATTCAACTCACATAATAACTCAAATGAATGACTATTTTGCGTTATTTTTGCGTCTTTTTCTTCATTTTCAATAGTTATTATTTCTAAATAATGTGTTCTTATATCTAAACAGTATACAATGTATGTCATCTTATTTATTTAGATAAGAAAAATAAAGGGCAAAATGATTTATTACAATATTTTTAAGTATTGATATACTTAAAAATTCTTAATTATTAAGAGTATTAAGAAGTATTAAGAGTATTAAGAGTATTAAGAGTATTAAGAGTATTAAGAGTATTAAGAGTATTAAGAAGTATTAGGATTCTTAAGATACTCTTTTTTCTTTTGCTTGAATAAATCTTCCATCTTTCTTCGATATTCAAACTCGTCATCTGTCTCGTTATCTATATTTTCTATATCAAATAGTCTATAAACAAAATCATAAAGTGTTCCTCCATTTTTTATAACATTCATCATTATTTCTTCGTCTGTAAGTTCTTTTACGATATCTTTTTCTTTATTTTTATTTTTTTCTAAGAATTGTTTTTTACATTCTCTAATTATATGTTTTTTCATCTTTTCTGTGTATTTGTTTTGTTCTCCCTTTTTTTCGATGATTGCATTTAGAGCGTTATAGAATATATTATAATCAGTCTGTTCACTTAGAGATACATTATTATTTTTGAAGTAATCAAAAACCTCTTTATATAAAAAATTATTTTCATCTTTTAATACGGTAAGATATTGAGGTAATAAATTATCCAAATCAGTATCAACAATTTCTTCTTCTTTATCATTTGTATATTTAAAGATACTTCTTGATTGATCAGTGCATGCTATATGATCTTCTAAAGATTCTGTAAAATGTCTAGTGATTCCGTTTATATTTTTTGCATGATCTATAGAGAAATTTTTTGCGGACTGTCTCAGAACATCATCGGTTAACGGAAGAAGATTATTGTTAGTTATAACAACAGTTTTATTATTTGTATTTGGCCTTGACGCCATATCAAATAATCTCTTCTCATAACTTTCCAACTTTACCTCTAGTTTTTTTATTATTTGATTTAATAAGCTTATTTCTTTATTATGTTCTTTATCATATTCTTCTTTTAATTTTTTTATTTCTTTATCATATTCTTCTTTTAATTTTTTTATTTCTTTATCATATTCTTCTTTTAATTTTCTTATTTCTTTATTATGATCTTTGATTAATTTAGTATCTTTGGTCTCTTGTTCTTTTTTCTTTTTTTCTTTACATATAATGACATGGTCATTCAAATTATGTTTAAGAGTAAAATTTTTATTACAGTATTCACAATTGAAATTCGATACATTTTTTACATTTTTTCCTTGAATTTCTAAACAATATTTTGCACTCTTTTGATGAGACAAAATTACTCCTTTTGTCGAAAAATCTTTTTTACAAAATTCACAAGTTGGCATTTGTAGTTTATATTATAGTTTAATTATTTTTAAAATATGATTTTTTTAGTATAAAATCATATTTTTCATATTAACATTTTTAGATCTTTTTTGTGTTTAAAATTAAACTGTATAAATTATTTTTTATAACTTTTTAGAATTTTAAAATTTCAAAAAATATTTTTTGAAATTTTATTTGTGTGTGTGGAATTTATAAAAATAATACGTTTTTAATTTTGACAAAAAGTATTTCAACATTATTTTTTATAGACAATAAAGTCAATAAAACATCTATATATTAGTATTTATACTAATATATTTATATTTATAATATGAACTTAAAATTTGATATATACTCGGCTGTTATTTTTATCGTAGAAACAGTATTTACCAGAAATCTTATCAACCTCAATTAATCTAAATAAAAAATTAGAAAATAATTCAGAACGATTAGGATATTCTTCAATCATTGTTGTAAAAGTAAAAGTAATAATACTAATCATTAACATATATTCATCATGGTATCCTCCATATGAAAATACTTTATAAACAAATTTATCGATATAATTAAAATCAGAATATTTACTATTATCAAATAGATCAGAAATAACATAAGGAATTACTTCTGGTTTAATTCTATCGTATTGAGAAAAATCATCTTTTTCTTTCTCTTCTAATTCTTTTTCATCATAAGTATTTTCTCCTGAATTAAAAAAAGAAGTAATCGACCTAAAAATATTTGATAATAGTAAATATGATGTATCTAGATGTTCATATTTACTTCTTTTTAAAATAGCGATCAAATTATTAATATAGTTTTCAACTTGAATTCTTTGATTATTTGAATTTGAATATGTTTTTAAAACTGCAAGAACACCAAGTGAAAAAGTTGACACAGCGCTTCCTTCTGCATCATCGTATTTTGAATAATCTACATGATGATCAACAAAATAATCATTAAGAGCATTAAATAGATCTCCAAATCTAATTTGGTTTTGTTCGTTAAAGATTTTATTTAAAAGAACATTCATTTTTGATTTTGATTATAATTTTCTAATAATTACAAATTATAAATCATTTTTATTTTTATATACCACTGTTTGTATTTCTCCAACATTAATTGATACATCTTTATCTCTAAAAAATTCATTTATAGCTCTATCTACTCCTTCCCATTTCGAATCGTCTAATACCATTATTCCTCCTTTTTTTAGAAGTTTCCAAAATAATGTAATATCCATTAGAACAGATTCATATTCATGACTTCCGTCTACATAAATAACATCAAATTCTGTTTGTTTTTTTATCATAAAATGAGCAGCTTCCATACTAGATATTGGAAAAGGGTAAATGAGATCATGATTTTTTAGTATTTTTGTGTTATTTCTAAAAACGTCAAATAAGCAAGGAATGCCATTTTTACGTCCTAAACCATTTGAAGCCCATTCACCGTCCATATGTTCAGGTGAACCAAGAAATGTATCTACACATACAATTCTTGCTTTTTTATCCGCATCTTTAAATAATTTTGCCATTTTATTAGCAGACAGTCCTTTCCATGTTCCTATTTCAACAATATCTAGACTTTCTTTCTCGTTTTTTTCGATTATTTTTTTAATCTCTTGAAATATAAGACTATTATCGTCACCATCCATGTAGATCAAATTTATTTATATCAGTTTCAAGAGGTATCAAATGTACTTTTTGTACAAATTTAATAAAATCCCAAAAACTTGCCATTTATATTTTATATTTTATATTTTATATATTAATAATCTCTAAATAAAGATTTATAAACTAATATCTATATTTTCTAAAAAAATGTCACAATACTGTTTAATTAAATAATTATTATCACATATATCTAAATTATAAATATTCCTTTCTAAATCTTCTATTTTATCTTTATTCTCGTAATCATCTATATCTTCTGCATCCTCGATATCCTCATATTCATCGTATAAATCTTTTTGTATACTTTCTTTTTCTGATTCATAATAACAACGTAAACATTGTCTAATCTTGTCATATCCTTTTTCTGATAAATCGATAATTAATTTTACATATTGATGCGGTTTAGTTCTAAAAACAAATTGATTATATATAGATGTAGAATGAAATCCTATAAGATTTCCATGAGAATCATGGATAAATAGTTCATCTTTATTAGACAAATGGCTTAAATAATAAATAGTAGGATCTGGCATTACTGCATAAAAGTGTTCGTTATCTTTTACTTCTCTTGAATCATGGCATTCTTTATAATGCGAATCGACTAATATAATGGAGGTTTTCATTAAATTACAATATTTTTGCAAGTCTTTACGTAAAAGATATTGTTTATATTGTTTATATTGTTTATATTCTCTATATTCATTAGAAATAGGAATATCAATAATATCACCTGAAAGAAATTGTACTGTAACTTTCATTATTCTTTATTCTTATATATTCACATTTAATTTTAAGTATTTATAAATACTTAAAATATAAAATAAGATATGCCATAATATGCCATAATATGCCATAATATGCCATAAGAAAATCAATTTTATAGTCCATATTTGGTTTGAAAAGATTTTTCACTCATTCCACATAGATAATTGGGAGGAGGACCGTTGGGATTGTATGGCGCTTTACATACACTACAATTACTATCTGAAGTCCAATATTGAGCACATTCACAAGTTCCATCTGGTTTTATTAATCCTTTTCTATTGCATTTTTCATTTGTAAATTGACAGCTATTTCCACCATATCCACTTATACATTTACATAATCCATTTTCTAATATTCCTTTATTATTACAATCTGGAGATAAATTACAATTTAAAGACGTGGTTCCTGTAAACCCATTTACGCATGCACAAGATCCAGCTGCAACGCTTCCATTTCCATCACATTCTATTTCACAATTACTTCCACTAAATCCGGGTTTACAGACGTTACATTTATCACCAGACCAATTTCCATTACATAAACATGTCGGATTTCCAGTTACATCATTAATTACCGTTCCTCTATTATTACAGTAAGAATTAGTTATTTCACATGTTCTTCCTGCCGAGCCAGATGGACAAGAACAGTTAGGTTGATCATTGACAATAGTAGGAATTACTTTTCCATTACAATATGAAATATCATATTCACAGTTACTTCCTACATAACCATATTTACACAAAGCACAATTATTATTAGGATCCCAATTTCCATTACATGTGCATATTGGATTTTTATTAGCGTCATTGCTTACTATTCCTTTATTGTTACAATAAGAATTAGTTATTGTGCATGTTCTTCCTGCCGAGCCAGATGGACAAGAACAGTTAGGTTGATTATTTATATCATTACTTACTGTTCCTGTATTACAATAAGAATTAGCAATCTCACAATTACTTCCTGCTGAACCAGACGGACAATTACATTTAACATTTCCATTTTCTAAAATAGGATCAACTTTATTATTACAATAAGGAGGACCTATTCTACATAATGGAGAAATATATCCATCAGCACACATATCACATGTAGAACCTTTAAAACAACCATTAGAATCACAATTACAATTACATGTTCCATCTACAATTTTTCTTACTCTATTTTCATCTAAATATGTTTTTAATGTTCCTCTTCCCCCGCATGTAAGAACATCACTATAAGAACAGTCATTTCCATAATAACCATCATTACACACACAAAATCCGTCATTTGTTGCAATTCCATTTCCTTTGCAAGTTATAGAATTGCTGTATTGACAAGCTCTTCCAGCAGTTCCTGGGGGACATGTAACAATAGAGGGAGGAGAGGTAACAACTGGAACAATAGAAGGAGAGGGGGTAGCAACTGGAACATAAATATTACAACTTATGCCAGTCCAAGACGAAGAACAACGACAAATTCCTTCATCAGAAACAGATCCTCTATCATTACATGTCGTTTCGTCACTAAATTGACATCTATTTCCTTTCCAAATTTTAGTTGTCTGATCATTTCCAATTTTTTTAATATAGGATTCACACTGACATTTAATCAATCCATTTTGATCATAATAAGGAGTCCCATTGTTATTACAATAACTTTTTGGAGGAATTGTAGGTAGCTGTATAGGCATTTGTGTAGGCATTTGCGTAGGTAGTTGTATGGGCATTTGCGTAGGTAGTTGTATGGGCATTTGCGTAGGTAGTTGTATGGGCATTTGAGTAGGTAGTTGAGTAGGTAGTTGAGTAGGTAGTTGAGTAGGTAGTTGAGTAGGTAGTTGAGTAGGTAGTTGAGTAGGTAGTTGAGTAGGTATTTGAGTAGGTAGTTGAGTAGGTATTTGAGTAGGTATTTGAGTAGGTAGTTGAGTAGGTATTTGAGTAGGTATTTGAGTAGAATTTTTTGTCATTTTCTTACTTATATAATATCCACTTATTATAAAAAATATAGAAATGAATATAAAAATAGCTATATGTCTCATTTTATATTTAAAATAAAAATAAAAATGAAATAATGAACTTTTATAAATTTATAATAAGAAATGAGAGGTGTTTTATCAAATAAAGATGAAAGTTTATTGTTTGGATATATCGACTATGATATAAGTGAAAATAATAAAACCGTTTTGATATGCGATTTTTTAATATACGAGGCATGTAGAGGAAAGGGGTACGGAAAATATCTTTTAACTTGTTTTTATAATCATATTATAGAGAAATATAAAGAAATAAAGAAAATAATTCTTATAGACTGTACAACGAGATATAGACAAAAAGATAATATATATTTGAAATTTGGGTTTAAATATGTAAATAAATATGAACCTGATATGAAATTAAAAATAAACGATATAAAAGAAATAAACGATACAAAAGATACAAAAGATACAAAAGAAATAATAGCATATTTTTAACTATATTATAGTTAAAAATTATAAATTATAAAGATTGAAGATAGTCTATAGCTTCTAAAGCTGCTTTACAGCCTGATCCAGCCGCTACAATAGCCTGTTTGAATTTTTTATCAAAAGATCTAACATCTCCAGCGCAAAATATACCAGGAATATTTGTTTTTGTAGATTCACTTTCAGTAAGTATATAACCTTCTTCGTCCAATTCTATTTTTATATCGGAATCAGACAAGAATGATGTTGCTGGATTGTGTCCTATGGCATAAAATAAGCCAGATGCTCTATAAGTAGTTTCTTCTCCTGTTTTATTATTTTTTAGTATAAGATGTTCTAAAAATTCATTATTTGAAGAAGCCTTAACTACTTCTGTATCCCACAAAATCTTTATATTTGGATTGTCAAATACTCTTTGTTGCATTATTTTACTTGCTCTAAAAGTATCTCTTCTATGTACTATATACACCTCAGAAGTATACTTGCTTAGATATAAAGCATCTTCCATGGCCGTGTCTCCGCCTCCTACAACAAATAAAGGCTTATTTCTAAACATAAGCAAGGCTCCGTGACATACGCCACATGACGTTATTCCCCTATTCCAATATTTTTCAGAACCATCAAAATTTAATATTTTTGCAATTGATCCAGAACATATAATTACTGATTTTGCAAGAACATACATATTTAAGTCATCATAATAGACATTATAGTATCCTTTATGAGATGATGATGTGATTTTATCTACATATTCTGTAACTATTTTTGTTCCCCATTTTTCAGAGTGATCTTTAAATTTTTGACACAAATCGTATCCACCAATTCCTTCTGAAAACCCGAGATAATTCTCAATATCAGTAGTTTGTGTTAATTGACCACCTGGACAGCTCATTCCTTCGAAAAGTATAGTTGATAACATTCCTCTAGAAGTGTAGAGGGCTGTGCTATGACCTGCTGGTCCACCTCCGATAATAGCGACGTCGTATTTATCTGGCATTTTATATAACCTTTATAATTTTATAATGATTTTATATTTAAATATGTGAAAAAATATTTAATAAAAAGGTGGATTTAGGTTAAACTTTTGTTTTCATATCGAAAGAATTCATTAACCTATATAATAACATGAATAAATACTGTTTAGAATGTAGTATACTTTTTAAATCTAGTCTTTCCTCTACAATTTGTGATGATTGTGATAAAAATCATACTTATGATATGATCACAGACAATGTTGCAATTGGTTCATATAAGACATCGTATGATTCATTTGATTTAATTATTAATTTAAACTACCCACAAAATGGAGTAAAATTTAAAGAAGTGGTATACGAAAAAGAAAATATCAGTAACAAATTGATAATAAAGTGCGGATATATAGATACAGAAAAAAAAGGAGGTGGACTATCATCTGATAGTTTAAATGATTTATTGAATAAAATCGATGAATATCAAAAATATATACAAAAAGAACCAAAGATCTTATTTCATTGCTATGCTGGTGTATCAAGAAGTGCTACAGTTGCCATTGCATATCTTGCAAAAAGTCAAAATAAGACAACACAAGAAGTGTACGAATTAGCAAAACAAAAACGCTCGCGTATTAATCCTAACGAGGGGTTTAGAAAGATTCTTGGGTTAGAGACTGATAAGGATGAAAAAGAAGATAAACCTAAATTTGTTATGTGGTTTTAATTTAATAATAAAAATTATTAAATTAAAACTTTTTGGGTCTTTTCTAACCCCGTCTTTATTAATTGATTTATGTAGATAAATCAATTATTTTTTAGTTTGTTTAGTTTATTCTCACAATTTTCAAGAGCTCTTGTATAATAAAGAACTGTTCTAGTAGGATCTTTAGAAATTTTTTTGGTAGTATTTACTTGAGGATCAAAGTCCCCTCCGATAATAACAGGAATGCCAAGAGAATGAGACATTTGCCATATTGTTTGTTTTAGTTCTTCTTTTATGTCGTCATAAATATCTTCTTTTTTATCTTGTATTATAGAATAAAGTGCATTCGCTTTAAGTAAAATAGATTCACAACTTTGAAAAAAAGAATCCTTATAATCATCTATAGATTGTACAAAAGAAAATAAAGTTGTATTATCCATATAGTATTCTGATTTATGTCTAATAAATCCTGAATAATAAATATTGTCTATTTCCTTTTGATCTTCTTCTGTTAGTATCTTTACTAAATATGCATCTTCGTTCAATTTAAGATGATCTAAAATAATTCTTTGGATATACGGCTTATGTGTTTCTATTTTGCATCTATTTCCTCTAACACTTCTCGGAACATATTCAATGATATCACCAGACATTAGTTTGATATAAAGCTTCATTTAGTTTATTTTATATAACTTATTATTAAATTATAATTATAGAGCAATAATCTTTCTAAAAGTTTTATTCGGATCAATTTTATATTAGTTATTTTTGGTCTTTATATAAAATTGAGTTTATAAGAGATAAATTTAATTTATATAAAAGAATATATAAAATATGCTTAAAAATAGGAAAAAAAGAATTTATATTGATACTAGTCTTTATGATAAGTATAAATTACGTTTTCATCTTTATATTGAAAGAAAGTATCACTATTGCGGAGGAAATTACGGAGAACACTTGAGATATTATAGGTATTTTTATCCACAAAAAACGACGCCAAAATATCCTGAACACGAATATTGTTTTATTTGTGGATGGAATCTCCAAAGGTGTAAAAAGCCAAATTATCCTTTTCTTTGGGAACCATCAGAAATTTTTTATATTTTTGAGATATGTAAATACAGAGACAATGATAATATAAAGATAATTGGAAAATGTTGTCTCAATAGGTTTATTAATGTTAATAATGTTAATAATGTTAATAATGTTAATAACTCAACATATAAATTAAAAACAGAATAAAAATATTTATAGATTATGCCATTATCCAAATATCAAACCAAAAAATATTAACATTGACCAAAGGAGCGTCTCTATATATTTAAGGTATTTATTTTTTAGGACCGCCTTTTCTTTTGGGAGGTTCTAAGTTTTCTCTTTTTTTGCTTAGCATTATAATTAGTAAGATTAGAGCTAATAATCCTATTATTCCAAGTGATACTATTACATACTTTTTTTGAATATTTTGAAACATTGCTATTAATTTTATTTATAAATAAAATTAATTTTATTCCTTTTCAAATTTTTTTAATGCTCTTAAAAAACCTGGATTTGGTTCTATGAATTTTCTTTTTTCTTTTATCATTTTATAAGCTTCTTCTATATTAAGATTCATAGAATAAGATAAGTAAGCAATTCCAAACATCGCACTTCTTGAAATTCCTGCATAACAATGAAAAAGTATTCTATTGTTAGAATATTTATCATACAAAATTGGAATTATATTACGTAATAAAATGTAGGCCTCTTTTTCTTGGTTTTGATTGTCTGTCAGACCGACATTTATCATAATTTTATTTTTTTCTATTTTTTCTATTCTTATGTCGTTATTTTTTACATTATTTTCAGGGTAATTTAAATTTACAATAATATCAAAATCTTTATAGTTAGATGCACATGATCCTATTGCAACTCTATCTGTGATCATGTGATAAGGATTTATATCACATCTTTCACATATTTTCTTAAAACAACAGATCTCATCTTTACATTCTACACAATAATTATGTTTTTTTAGTACAAAATTTACACTTTTATTAGTTTTTACACATGTCTCACATATAAAAAGATTGCAATCTTTACACAATTTTGTATTTTCTCCTGAAAAACAACACACGCATATTTCACTACTTTCAATCATTCTCTTATATATACAATATATTCTTATATTTCTTATATATTTTTTAATAAATTCCATATTTTATCTCCTATTTTGTTTCCTAAAAAGAGACCTGCTTGATTTGATGATTCACAGTGTATTCCTCCAAAAATTCTAGATCTTCCAGACGAATTGGCCATTTCAGACCATGAGTTCCAATTTAAACGAATAGCAGATAAGGGAGCTGTATTTTTAACTGTACTAGAGTTTGGTCTTACAAAAATGTTATTTAATGTAAAGTTATCTACATCTTCCAACATAGGGCATAAATAATTTATTATTTCACTGTTAACTACTGGATTTTCTAGTATAATAAGATCAGTTCCGAAAAGATAACAAAAGAGTTTTGAAGCAGTTGCTGAAAATGTAGAATGACCACTTACAAAATCTGGAAATGGGGGTGTTACAAAATCTAGTTCTTGATATGGAAGCCAAAATTCTCCTGATGTTTGAGAGTTCCATTCTTGAGATATACTATTTCCTAATAAATGTTGTCTTATTTTTTGAATAGGACGAGCTTGCATGTGTTCTCTTTTAAGTTTCCATGCATATATCCCTGCTTGATAAATTCCTGTTGATACAATAACATAGTTTTTTATTTCTTCATATAAACTAAAACGATTTGATCTCATGAATAAATCTAAAAAGACAATCCACATTCCAGGAGGAGTTACAGTTCCAGGACCACCTGCCCAAAATTCTGCTATAACTTTTTCAGAGTCTTTTAAATTAGCTGTAATTTGAATTACGTCTTCCATTTCTTTTTCATATGCATAATCAGATGGGTATAATTCATTTGTGTCATCTAAAAGCTGTTTAGTATCATCTTCATTTAAAACACCAGAGTTTGTTGTTCCCCATTCAGGAGTAAGATAGTTTTTAGTATGTCCATTGATAGATAAAGGAGTCCATTTATTTAGGTAAGGAAGATTATTTAAATTTTGCGATGCACTGTTATCGGCATATATCACATTTTGATTGTTTGGCAGAGATCCTATTAAATCTTTAGCTTGTTTCCATCCATCGCTATCTCTACTTAAAAGATAAGTATCAATTAGTTGTTTTAAAATATTAAAAGATGCTTTATTTATTTGAAGAAGTGGTTTGTGTTTATTTTTTAATGAATCAATTGACGTATTATCCAAGTTTAATTTCATATAGTTTGATATCAGAATAGGCACAAAGTATTGACATGACATTTCTATCCATGTTTCTATATTTTGATTTAGCATTCCTTTTTGTTTAGATTGCCAATATTGAGAATCGACTGGAGATTTGTTTCGCGATATAAATTGATATGAATTATATACTATATTAGAGAATAAAAATAACCATCTTGATGTATGAGTTGGTCCTAATTTATTTACCGCTATGTGTTTTAATAAGACTTCCGTCCAGTCTGAAACCCAAAATTTAGATGTATTTTGAGGTGAAGATAAAATAGATAAATTATTGGGTCTTTTAGAAACTTGAGAATTAGATGATATTCTAAAAGACATATTCTTATTTTATATTATATAATTTTATATTATTTATTTTATTCCATTTATTATTATTATGTTCTATAAGCATTTCTAAAAATTTTATTCTTAGGTCATGGATAATTTCTTCTTTTTGATTTTTATATTTTAAGTTTAGTTCTTCTATCTTTTTTTCATAACAAAAATCTTTATGATTTTCATAGAGTTTTTTGTTAAATAATATTTTATTACATATTTTACAAATAAACTTTTTTTCTTCGATATTTAATACTTTTAAATTATTTAAATCTATTTCGACGTCATCTAATAAATCTAACATATTAAGATTTATATTTTTTTTAGGAAATGATGTAGCTGATCTTTTTAGCATATTTATCTTAAATATCTTAAATATCTTAAATATCTTAAATATCTTAAATATCTTTATTTATATTATCTATATCTATGAAAATATTCCATCCACTTCCATGAGTTGCTTTTATAAATACATTTTTTTGTTCATTCAAATCATCTGGTTTAAGATCTAATAACCTTTGCTACTTCTATATCATCACCTAGTATTTCTTTAACTATTTTTTTAGCTTCTAATTTATCAACAAAACGAGAATGTTCAGGTGTAAGATGACTTCTATAATGTCTTACTTTTTGATAAAGATCAAGAGAATCCCAATTTTGAGGTTTAGGTATTTTAGGAAACATTTTTCATAACTTTATTTTTATTCTTAGAATAAAAATAAAGTTATGAAAAATGTTTAGAATTAGAAACATGAATATTAATGATAATAAAGAAGTATTAGAACTAGGAAAATCATTATTTAGAGAAAATGATGAAGTACCTTTATTACGAAAAGCACTAAAAAATTATATAAGTAAATTTTCTTATGTAATTGTAAATCAAAATGATAAAAATAATGAAAATATAATAGGTTTTTGTATTGTTTGTAAGAAATTTACAAAAATTTATGATAAAATTTTGAATAAAATACCAAATTGTTTAGAACTTTCCTTTTTTGGAATAAACCCTTCTTTTCAAGGAAAAGGTTTAGGATCACAATGTTTAGAAATAACATTGTTATCGCTTTATAATTATTGGCTTGTTGTAGATAAAACAAATGAGTCTGCAATAAAACTATACCAAAAATATGGTTTTATTATTTTGAAAGAAATTAAAGATAAATATAATCCTTTTTATATATTATTACGAAAAACTTATAATATCTGAGACATCCTTATCCATATTTTATTTATAAATTTAAATACTTAAATACTTAAATTCAAACGTAGGTCAATATTATGTTATATAATTATTATATAACATATTAAGATAAATTTAATTTTGTTCAATAAGTACGTTTGAACCTGATACTACTATTCCTTCTCCACATCTGATAGTTTCTTGATATATAATTTCTCTTTTTTTATCTAGACGAAGAGTATATGCTGTTACAACTTCATCGCTGTCGGAAGGATACTCGAAACGAAGAACTCGTTTAGTAGATGGATTAAGAACAAGAGGAAGTTCGTGAAGCGTTGTTGTTGCTATGATTCCGTTCACGAAAATCTTAGTATTAGAAGGAAGAACAATAATATCCACAAAACTAAAAGGATTATCTAAAGGATTAGTTAATCCTTTTATTTGATATTGTAATGCATCCTCTGCTAGATTAACAATCTCTTCAATTAAATGCTTATTATTAAAGGAGTGGGTGCCTTCAATTTTCTTTATTGAATATGTTCGTATTTGATCAACAAGATTCATTTTAATTTATAAGATAAATATAAACCTTTATATATTATTATGAAAGACTTTATGATTTTTTTATATATAAAATATAGTTTATAAAGTCTTTACAAACTCTAATGATACTATCTGAGACATCCTTAGCAACATCCTTATCTAAACCTTTCATATTTGTATATTCTTTATAAAATTTTTAAATCATATTTTTTGAAAGAATGGTAACAACTCTTCCATCCATCACAATATTTAGTTTATCCGTTTGTTTATAAATATACTGATCATAATTTATTATATCAGCTTTTAAATATTTGTAAAAAGGACTATTAGGATCTCCAAAAATAAAACCTATATATCGTTGATTATTATATATTGATATATAAATATAAGCTATTTTCCTAATTTCAATTGGAATAGTCTGATTAATATAAATATTATTAAATATAATATTATCATCAGAAGATCTTATTGGAACTATTCTCCATATCTTTTTAATAGATTTTATTATCATATCTTGAGAATATTTTATATACTGATAAATAATAGGATTTGTGACTTTTATAAGATCGTTAAGGGGTAATCCTAAATTTAAATTATCTGGAATTTCTTGAGGATATAAATACACACTGTAATTCCTTGCATAATATTCTATTTGTCCTGTGTAAGGATTTATTACTGGACATTGAATATAGGAATATCCTTCGATAGGATCACGAACAGGCGATGATTGTTCACTTCTATTTGTAAAAATGGATATATCAAAATCTCTTGACGAATAATTATTTAATAACTCGTCTGCTGTTTTTGTTGTAGAACATTTTTCTGTTTCTGTAAGAATAGGACACGCGTCTCCATTTCCTATTTGTGTAACTGTAACTGTTCGTGTTCTTGTTTTATTGTTATTAGAATCACATTGTGACCATTGTCCCCAATCGCTTACTTGACAATTTCTATCACATGTTGTTCCAGTTTCTTCTAAAACAGGACATGATTGTCCTCCGTTTAAAGAAGGCTGTAAAACAGTTCTTGTTCTCTTATTATATCCAATCGTTTTATCACAATTCCATTGTCCCCAATCGCTTACTTGACAATTAACAACACATGTTGTTCCAGTTTCTTCTAAAGAAGGACAATCTTGACCTCCGTTTAAAGAAGGCTGTAAAACAGTTCTTGTTCTTTTCATAAATCCTGTAGTATTATCACAATTCCATTGACCCCAATCACCCACTTGACAGTCTCTTTGACAGCTTCCGTATTCTTCTAAAGAAGGACATTCTTGACCTCCGTTTAAAGAAGGCTGTAAAACAGTTCTTGTTCGATTTGAAATTCCTGTAGTTTTATCACAATTCCACTGTCCCCAATCACTAACTTGACAGTCTCTTACGCACTGATCACCCTTTTCTTCTAACGGAGGACACTGAATAGAGTCTGAACCAGATGGTTGTTGGATAACTGTTCTTGTTCTTTTATTATATCCAGTTGTTCGATCACAATTCCATTGTCCCCACTCGCTTACCTGGCAATCTACAGAAGTAGGAGTAGGTGTAATCATGGGTTTATTATCAACTACACAATATTTTTGGTCATAATTTTGACAATAAAGTCTGTCAGAAAATGATAAGTCGTATATATTATTTATCTCATCTCGTCCTCCAGATATTAATGTTAAATTAATTTTTCCATTGTAAAAACTACCAGATATATTAACATAAGTATATTTTCCTTTATAAATAGTTGGAATTAACTGTTCGCCCTGATAGGCATTAATATTCAGAGGGTTCAAACATCTATATATAGTTCCTTCTGTTAAATTAAAACCATCTGTTTGTTCAGCACTGATAGCTTCAGATGGTTCTTTCCCAAAAGGCAAGTCTCCATAAGTAAATGTTTTAGAGTCATAATACTTATAAGTGTCATAACCTATGGCTGTTAGACCCAAACCGGTATATTTATCTATTGATATATCACGCCAATATTTTTTTAAATTTAAAATATTGAATGATATTGTATATAGTCTATATTGATTAATATAGCTATCACTTACATAAATGTAATCTAATAAATAATAATAAGGTTTTAATATAACATTTCCTTCTAATGCAATAATCTTTTCAATTCTCCTATTAAAGCTATAAAAGTATGAAGAATATTGTTCACATACTTTTACAGAAAATGTATTTCCGTAATCTTCAGAAACACATATAACAGGAACAGATTTATTATAATCGTAAACATTTGATGGACTATCTTTTATATAATTTCCATCCAATACACTTGATAGACCATATATATATTTTCCAGATTTTGAAATAGATATATTGTCCATAAATACATTTTGAATTTCTACATTTTCTCCATAATAATAAACATTTCTTTTATAAGGAATAGTTATACTCCTAAAAGTTTTTCCATAATCATTTGAAATATAGTTACGTACTACTTGATATCTCCCGCTTGATGATATAGATGTTCTATTTGATAAATAATTACCAGAATGATAAGCATCAAAATCAGGATAAGGTAATGCGTATATCCAAGTATTTCCATAATCCTCTGATCTATAAATTCCGCTTACAAATTCCTCTTTAATATCACGACGACCCATATTATTGTATAATCTTATTGCTAATAAATATTTTCCATTTCCAGATACAGAAATACTTTCCCAACCTCCATAAGGACCTTTATTAAATGTTTTTCCGTAATCATTTGAAATATAAATATAATCAGATGCATTATTTATTAATGCAGTTCCTGATAGAAAAGACTTTACTTTCATTGAAATAAATTGGTATTTATTATCATCAGAAGTTTCATAACATCTTATAAATCTTTCAAGGTCTTTATTTCTCATCGGAGACTCTTCTATATTCCTTTTTTCTAGAATATTATAAGTAGTAAAATTAGGATCTTTTAAATAATATATTAAGAATTGAATATTTGGGCTGAATGTTTGACTACCGTTATCCAGCAACCATTTAAACATATTTTCACATCTACGACTTTTTGAGCCTTCTGAAATAATTTTAAATTCAAGTGGTTTACGTGTCATATTATCATCAAACTCTGTCCATTTTGTGACTTCATAAATACAAGGCTCCATACACTGCCCTGATTCATCAATAGTATTTTCGCATTTCTTTCCATTATTTTTTGGTTCTACAAGTATTTCTCTTTTTTTAGTATATTTTTCCGTATCTAAATTGCAATATGTATTTCCCCAGTTTCCCAACACACAATCTACATCACATGGACTATATTCAAAGTCAAAATAATCTCCACATGATCCGCCATTTTGTTCGTCCTCTATTTTCTCTCTATACCTATTTTTCTTTCCTGTTAATATATCACACTCAGACCAATCGGACCATTCTCCGTATACACAATCTTTCTCACATATTCCTGTTTCTTCTAAAGAACCACACGTTCCCCCATTTGCCTCTTCTGTTATCTTTGATTTAGTTCTGGTTTTTATTCCTTTAGTCCTATCACAATTCCATTGACCCCAATCACTTAACGTACAATCTTTCTCACATATTCCTGTTTCTTCTAAAGAACCACACGTTCCCCCATTTGCCTCTTCTGTTATCTTTGATCTAGTTCTGGTTTTTATTCCTTTAGTCCTATCACAATTCCATTGACCCCAATCACTTAACGTACAATCTTTCTCACATATTCCTGTTTCTTCTAAAGAACCACACGTTCCCCCATTTGCCT
>Ga0194123_10003093_pt1 | contig 20465 bp, 7 predicted proteins | sample TA2MahsurfametaG_5_FD_155479 | JGI IMG/M metagenome (GOLD analysis project Ga0194123, IMG submission 155479) | Freshwater microbial communities from Lake Tanganyika, Tanzania - TA2015023 Mahale A surface | ecosystem: Environmental > Aquatic > Freshwater > Lake | place: Tanzania: Lake Tanganyika... | reverse complement strand
AGAGGAGTGGGGCATGGTGGGCAGCGCCGCGCTCGCAGCCCAGCTGAAGCGGGCGGGCCAACCCCTGAAGCTGATGGTGAGCCTGGAGATGCTGGCGTACACCAGCCCAAGCCAGGACTATCCCCATCCGGCGATGCGGGCGGTGTACGGCGATCGGGGCGACTTCATCGCCCTGGTGGCAAACGCTGGCGCTGGGCTGTTGCTGCCGGGGTTGGCGCGAGCGATGGGGCGGCATGTGCCCACCGAGGTGTTGCCAGTACCCAATGGCGGCCGCGGCATCCAAGGGGTACGCCTCAGCGACCACAGCCCGTTCTGGGATCAGGGCTACAACGCGCTGATGGTGACGGACACCTCGTTTATGCGGAATCCGCATTACCACGAGATGAGCGACACGGTGGAGACCCTGGATCTGCCGTTCTTTTGCGGGGTAGTGGAGGGCCTGAGCGCCACACTTGGCACGCTTTGAGGAAATGTATTTACCACTAATGACCGGCTATCTGATAACTGGAAACTATGCGAACCAATCGGCATGGCTGCCGTTGAGATGCGAAGCCTGCGAGATCGTGCTAATATCTGAAAAGTGCAATTTAGCCTCAATAAAAATACTTCAATTTGACTCTCTAAATTGCTGGCACCATGAATTCCTTTCGCCCAGATATTGAAGAACTGGAGGCTTTCGCCTTTGAGCCAGGAGAATGGCGTAACTGGGCAGCCCCTGATTGGAATGAGCAACTCCTTTTGTATTGCTTCGTACGGGATCAAGATCGCCGCCCAAGCGATCCCCTCCGCGCCACCCTCAGCGATTTGCCGTTGCTGGTCAAGGATCAACGCGCCGATTCCGAGGCCATCGCGCAGACTCTGGTGCAAAAGCTGCGCTGGCAGGCCCGCCAGAACGATCGGGACCTCCTCTCCCAGCTTGCCTTTGCCTGTAGGGGCCAACGACTGCATCCAAAGCGCGAGCCAACGTTCTTCGCATTTCTCTGGGTCACTTGCCTGATTGCTCACGGGTACCCAGATGCAAGTGCTCAAGGGCGCTTCTGGGATCGCTTTTTCAATGTCTTCCCTCGAGCTAATCCCGCTCATCGTGCTGCCATTGATGAAGCATGGGAGCTGCTTAGTGACTGGCTGGAGCTAGAGCATGATTTCAACAGCTTCGCTTACACAAAGCTTGAGCTTCCACCGGTCGACACCTGGCAGCCCCATATCACCCATTCCTGGAACCTTGCCTTTCCTTCTCTCCGGGATCGGCAGCAGCTTCAACGGGCGCTAAGCCCCTTACAGGGCCAGATCAGGCCTTGGCAGGCCACCAACCTCTCCCTGGTGGAAGCGCTTCTGCAGCAACAACAGTTCTCTCCAGCACTCACCGCCCGGCTCACCAGCCTTCAGCAGCACCTCGCTACTGGACAGCCCCCTGCAGCCCGCACGGTAGAGCTGCTCGAACGAGAGCTCCAGTGTCAGCCGCGGCCCGGTGCGGCCACCACCGAACCCACCCGACGGCAGCCCTCTGCCCTATCCCGACCGCGGGGCTATGGCCCTCTGCTGCTCATGTGGACTGACGACGCCATGGGTGTGCTGCTGCTGTCGCAGCCAGAACAGCCCGCTCCGGCGGGCCTTGAAGAAACCCAGCAAAGCCCCTGGTTGCCTGGTGAAGCACTGCTGGTACCCACCGACCCCGTCGATCCCGATTTCGCTCCCTTCGATGCCGGCAGCCTGGTGATTGATCCAACTGCCGAAATACTGCCGTCGCTGCAGCCCCTCCTCAACCGTGGCTTGCTGCCCTTTGCCCTCGACCCCCAGCTCAAGCTGCACCGGCTTGTCTTCGACAACAGCTGTGGACCACTCACGCATCTGCTGGTGCGGCACGACCTCGTACCCACGTTCCTCAGTCAGTTCAGTGCCGACCCCATCGACACCAACGAGGAGCACTGGCAGTGCTTTGCGCCCAGTGCGGCAGAAGCGTTGGATGTCTGGCAGTTCCCCGAACCCTCTCTCCAGAATCAGCGGCAGGAAGCCCCCCGCCTCAGTATCTGCAACGGAGTGCCGCTTCAGCAGGGCCAGGGCTTCCTGGCCAGTGGCCTCGGACTTCCCTGCGTGCGGGTGCATGGTCCGTCGCCGGCATTGAAGGTGGCAGTGCTCTCCCCCTCTGGTGAGCTGATCGACTACCTGCCTGCCGACCCCCAGCTCACCGCTGGTCAGCCCCAGCTCTGGCAGCCAGTCGCTGCTGAGCGCAAACGAACCGACATCAGCCCGGGGGCGGGGCGGGTGCTGGCGTTTTTCACAACCGCGCCAACCATCGAGCGCACCCTGTCGCTCTCCGCCCTCCCCTCTCGTGTGCCATTTCGGCGCACCGAGCCGTTGATCTGCCGCGAACACTGGGGGCGTCATCTCGGCCCCATGCTCCTCGCCGATGAGCTGCCAGCTGCCGCGCAGCCGCCACCGGATGCAGCGCTGAGCTGGTCGAGGGATCGTCTCAATGCCCGCATCCAAGGAGTGAATCAGTTGTTCGAGCAGCAAATGCTCGACAGCCTCTCCGCCCTGTTCCAACGGCGTGCTGCCATCTCACGCACGGATTTTCGGCAGCTGCGTGACACCCTGCTCGGGCAACCCGAGCAGTGGCCTCGCTTCTCTGAGGCTGTCCTGCGAAGCTGGTGTGAAGGGGGCTGGATTGAGGAGGGACTAGAGCCGCGTCGGGGCCTGTGGTGCATCCAGCCCATCGATCCTCGACTGGTGCGGCTGGAGGGTGGGCGTGCCCAGCTGGTGGGGCTGCTCTCCTCTCGAGGTCTCGTCGAGCTGCTCGCCCATGCCCACAGCCTCAACATGGATGTAGAGGATGTGCCGCCCAGCTGCCCGCACCTGCCTCGCGGCTGGCGCTTCACCGGGCGTTGCGACGAGTTGGCCCAGCGTATGGGGCTGCTGATCGTGGAGTTGCACGACTGGGTGGAGCCACCCCATTCCCGAGCATGGTTATTCGAGCAATGCGAGGATTGCGATGGGTATCGGTGGCCGTCAGGCCTCGGCTTTCAGATGGCCACTGATCGCATCTGTGGCCGCCGGGGCTCCGGCTATCACGTTTCCCGCTTCCTGGAACCAGACCTGCGGGCGCCGGTGAGCCTCAGCATCGATCGGGAGCGCAGCCGCTACGGCAGGCGTCGCTGGCACAGCCACTCCCCCCGCGGCGGCGCGCCCTTCACCAGCTGCCACCGCAACCGCGCTGCTCTGCACGCTTTGCTGGAAGCCACCAATGGCCTCTGGCCCTTCTGGATTTCTGAGTCGAGGGCAGGCCGCATCGAGCGCCTCTACGACGCGGAGGCCTATCTGCCCCTTCCCATCGGCCGTTATGCCGCCCTGATGGGGCGGCGGATGCCAGGCCCCACCCGGCAGCAGCCCCAGGAGCACACCTATGCCTATCACGTCGATGAGGAGTTTCTCCGCGTCCAGCGAGACACCCTCAACCTGCCGCTGACCAGCCCCTGAGGCCGCCGCCATGCACGATCCCATCGGCGCCTTTAGCCGCATCCGAGAGCTCTATCTCAGCTATCTCGATACGGCCTTCCGCATCGAAGATCCGGTGCTCGCCCAGGAACGGCGTGAGCTGCTGCGGGAAGCAGGGCGGCTGTGCACCGATCCCCTGCTAGAGCCCCAGCCACAGTGGGCCTTGGATGGCCGCCGCTTCGAGGATCTCCTCCAGGAGTCGGGCGACGCGGCCGTGCTGGCTGGTCTCCCCTCCCGTGCCCGTTCGGTCTTCCTCCAGCTGATCGGCTGTGGCCTGATCGGCCGCGATGGTGAAGGCAGCGGCCCTCTGTTCCGGCCCTACCGCCATCAGTTGCAGATGCTGCAGCGTGGTGTACGCGATAGCCACGCCGGCATCGTCACCTCCGGCACGGGATCGGGCAAAACGGAAGCTTTCCTTCTGCCGGTACTGGCCACGATCATCGAGGAAGCCACTCGTGAACGCGGCGGCTGGGCTGCTCCTGGGCAGGGCTTCATGAGCCAGCGCTGGTGGTGTGATGCCAGCGGCCATGCCCTTGCTGAGCGCGATAGCAGCGGTGCCTATGTGCTGCGCGATGGCGTGAAGATCAAGGGCCTGGAGTGGGATGGCTACAGGGATCGCCATCACCGCAGCGGAGAGGCCCGCCCTGCTGCCGTGCGGGCGCTGATCCTCTACCCGATGAATGCCCTGGTGGAAGACCAGATGGCGCGACTGCGGGCGGCGATCGACTCCCAGGATGCCCGTGACCTGCTTGATCGCGAACTCAACGGCAATCGCATCTTTTTCGGGCGCTACACAGGCCAGACACCGGGCGGTCCAAGCCATTGGCGCCATCACGAAAAGGCACTCAGCCAAGGCCTGAGCAACGGCGGCTCCACTCCGTTGTGTGACTTGATCCCTGGTCTACCCGCAGAAGACGGGACGAGGCCTCCCTTCACGCTCACCAAATGGAGGCAGCAGGTGGGTGGGTCTCGGCAGCGGCGCATTGAAGCAATGCTCCAGGCCTATGCCCGCATGGAGGACCTTCAAAGAGCGGTTCGCCAGCAACTGGAGCTGCCGCTACACCAGCAGGCCGGCTGGAGCCAAACCGCTGCCCAGCGCGAGACGGCCTTCTCCTTCCCCTCCATCGATGGCGGCGAGCTGGTGTCCCGCTGGGACATGCAGCTCACCCCGCCCGACATCCTGATCACCAACATCAGCATGCTCAACGCCATGCTGAGCCGCTCCAGCGAGCAGCAGATGCTCGAGCGCACGCGCGAGTGGCTGGCGAGTGACTCGCGCAACCGATTCACGCTGGTGATTGACGAGCTGCACCTGCAGCGCGGCAGCGAAGGCACCGAGTTCATGTACCTGCTGCGGTTGCTGCTGGTGCGGTTGGGCCTGGACCAACCCGAGCACCATCACCAGCTGCGGTTGCTGGCCTCCAGTGCCTCGCTGCCGGCAACTGGCCCGGAAGCCGAGCACAGCCTCAATTTCCTGCGGGATGCCTTCGCTGATTTCGGGCTTCCTGCTGGTTCCGAACGAGGCGCTTGGCGAGAGGCAATCGTGCCAGGAGACCAGGAGGAGCGAGAACTGATGCCAGCTGCATGGCGGCTGCCCCGTGATCCGGCCCTGGTACAGAAGGCCTGTGAGGCCTTCTGGGGATCTGACCAAGCGCCAGACGACGATGATGCCTTGCTGGCCATGCAGCACCTGGATGGCTCGGCCCTCGGGTCTGACCATCAGGCCCTGCTCGATGGGCTGGCGGTGCCGGATGACGTTGATCTTCTGGAGCGTTGGTTCGTCCTGGCCCGTGCCATTGGCTTTGATCTGGAGCGTGCCTGCAATGGCCGGGCCGCCGGCCTCGGTGCGATCGCCGCTTCGATCTGGAGCGATCACGCCTGGGGGCATTCAGAGCTGGAGAGGGTGCTGCGGCTTCTGACCGCCATCGTCGGTTCAGTGGGTGAAGGTCAGCACGCTGCTCGGGCGGCGTTACCGCGCTTCCGCCTGCACACCTTTTTCAAAAATCCGGAGGGTCTGTTCACCACCGTGGTGCCGCCAGCGGAACGCACGGCCTCCGCACCCGAGCGCTGGCAGGGGCCCCTCTCGCTCAACCTCAGCGGCCGCTTGCAGCGGGAGGCAGCAGACGGCAGCACGGAGTTTCGTCGACAGTTCGAGCTGCTCCACTGCGAATGCTGCGGTGAAACCTTTCTCGGCGGTGGCAGGGCCCGCCAGGCGAATCCCAGCCTTCCCGCAGGGCCCCAGGAACTGCTGCCCCATGAAGCCGATACCGAGCGGCTGCCGGATCAACCGCTGGCCAGCCGCTTCGAGCAGCTCACCTACGAGGACTACGCCGTTGTGTGGCCGGTGGACACCAACAGTGAACAGCAGCTCGACCTGGACAACAAGGAACGTTGGAAGCCGGTGTGGCTGGACCCGGTGAGCGGTGTGCTGCGCGAACAGGACAACGACCAAGGTGATTGGCAGCCGGCCTACCTCTTCCAGCGTGACGGCGAAGCCAGCGTGCATGGGCTCACCAGCTCCAGCGCCAGCAGCCACCGCCCGTGCCGTTGCCCGCGCTGCAAAAGCGATTACAGCCAACGCCGTGCCTGGGGACGTTCCAGCCCGCTCACCTATTCACCGCTGCAAAGCCTGAGGCCTGGCTATGGCCGTACCACCCAATTGCTGGCGACCGAGGTGTTCGATGCCCTGGCGCGCGGCCGGCACGAGGGGCAGGATCCACCGCGCCTGGTGAGCTTTGCCGACAGTCGCCAGGGCGCGGCCCGCGCCGCCCTGGATGTGGAGAATCTGCACCACCGCGATCTGCTGCGCGAGGTGCTGATGGTGGCTCTCATGGATGTGGATGCGAGAAGACAGCGTGCGGCGAAAGGAGACGATGGAAACCATCCCCTTGCAGTGCAGCTGGAGGGGGTCGAGCAAGGTCTGGCTGCTCTGCGCCAGAGCGGCCTGGACGAGCAGAACCCCGCCATGCAGGCGCTTGAGAAGCAACGCGAGGGGCTGCTTGTCCCCTTGCGGCAGGAGCAGCTGGGCGTGATTCCCTTCTCCGCCATCTTGGAGATCGACGATCCAGAGGATGGCCAGGAGGTTGGCCCCCTGCTCAGTCACCTGATCCGTCTGGGGGTGCATCCTTTCGACGATCGAGGCCTGCAGAAGGTGAAAGCAGGCCGTAACACCTGGCTCCACTGGTGGGAGCTGTTTGCCACGGATCCAAACAACAATGAGCGTTATCTCTGGCACAATCCGCCGGCCAGGGACCTAACGGCCTGGGAATTTAGCCGGGCCGCCGGCGAGATGGTGGGCGAGCGCATCCTCAGGGCCCTCGCTGATGTGGTGTTTCACAAGAGCTACTTCGCCATTGAGTCCACCGGCCTGGCCATCCCTGTGCCGTTGCCCTCTCCCGAGCAGCTGACGGCTGAGGCGTTCAACCCCGATGAGCTTCTGCAGGCAGCCGCCTGGCTGCGCATCTACGCCGACGACTACCGCTATGCCCCCAGCCCATGGGATCCGAAAACCACCCCGATCACACCCGAGCAACTGGATCGCGGTGCTGCCAACATCGCCCGGGTGCTCAAGCGCTTCGCTGACCAGCAGGGCGGAGAGCCGGTTGACTACTTGATGCAGGGGCAACGCCTGCTGCGCCGCTTTGGTGGTCACTCCAGCCCTACGCGCGATTACGTGGAGTTGGCCCAGATCGGCTTCCAGGTCCCAGCGGACTCAGCGCCGTTTTGGCGGTGCAGCAATTGCCGGCGTGTGCACCTACACCGAGGTATTGGCGGCTGCACACGCTGCGGCACACCCCTACCGCAGGATCCGAGTGGTGAACGCGGTGCCTTGATTCGCGAGCACGTCTTCGGTCGCAGGCTGCGCCGCACACTCGACAACCATGCAGCCGGCAGCCAGCAACCGCCTGAGTTGTTCCGGTTGCGCTGTGAGGAACTCACCGGACAGACGGTGGATCCCGCCAGCCGCCAGCGGGAATTCCGGGGCATCCGCCTGGAGCAGGAACGAGACCACGTGCTTGAGCCCCACGGCATCGAGATGCTGGCGGTGACAACCACCATGGAGGTGGGCATCGACATTGGCCCGTTGGAGGCGGTCCTCCAGGCCAACATGCCGCCGCAGCGCTTCAACTACCAGCAACGGGTAGGCCGTGCTGGTCGCCGTGGGCAGGCCTTCTCCTTTGTTCTCACCCTCTGCCGAAGCCGCAGCCACGATCTCCACTACTTCCGCCATCCCGAGCGGATCACCGGCGATCCGCCACCACCGCCCTTTCTGGTGAAGCGGCTGGCCCGCATCGCGGAGCGACTGCTTCGCAAAGACCGGCTGATTCAGGCATTTCGTTGGCTGGAGCGCCGGCAGAGAGCAGCCAGTGGCGGGATCTGGGCGGGCGATCTGGTGCGGCCAGTGGATGTGCATGGTGATTTCATCCCTGCCAACGTCTTGAAGGAAGCCAGCGCGCTGCAGCAATGGCAGCACTGGTTGGCTGAGGCCCTGGAGGCCACTGCCAGCGCGGCCGAACGCACACGCCTGGCCCTTAATCGCCAGCGGCCACTCGATGATGAGCGCTGTGATCCACTGGAATTGGAATCCGCCGCTGCTCTCCTGGAGGCCATTGCCACGGGCAGCCAGCGGGTGGGAGCGAATACCGCAGGGCTGGCAGCCCATCTGGCCAATGAGGGCCTGCTGCCGATGTACGGGCTACCCACCCGTGTGCGCGACCTGGTGATCCGCGGTGACACCACCAAGCGGGAGGTGGTGAGCCTCGATCGCGATCTGGAGGTGGCGATCTATGAGTTCGCCCCTGGCAATGTGCTGGTGCATGACAAGTTGGAGCATCTCTGCGTCGGCATCACGCCACGCATCGACTGGGTGGGCGGGATCGCGAAATTGGGTGGCGGGTTCAGGACGATCCAGGACGAACCCTGGGATCGCCAAATCCAGTTGGGTTGCTGCCCCGTCTGCGCCGCCTGGCAGGGTGTGCCCACTGCGGAAGATCCAGAGGAGGAGTTGGCCTGCCCCAGCTGTCAGGCCAGTTCGCCCTTGAAGGCATGGAATTCCCGCAGCTGTGTGGAACCCGCTTGTTTTCGTACCGATTTCCGTCCCTCGAGCAACCTCGAAGCCCTCCCCGGCACCTACAGCCATGGGTTGAGCGCGGATGCCGATCCACCACCCCGCGCCGACTGGCTGAGCCGGCAGGTCTCATCCGAGGACGGCATGCTGCACTTGCAACTGGTAGCCCGACCCGGCACCACCGTGTACCGCCTGAATCGTGGGCCGCATGGGGAGGGCTTCCGATTGCTCTGGCGCGAAGGCAAGATGCTTCGGGCCGATAGCCAGAGGCCCAGGCTCCGCCAGAACGATAATCTCAGCCTGCGGGCCCAGGCGATCGACCATCGCCTCTCCAGTGGAGCTGCGATCCAGTCGGTCCTCGTTGAACCGGTGGTGGAGCCCAGCCCTGCCGCCAGCATTGATCCTGTGTTCCTGGTGGCTCCCCGCGTCACGGACGGCCTCTATCTGCTACCGGACGCGGTGAATCCGCTGCTGGCGATCAATGAACTGGGCAGCAGCCTGGAGATTCCAAGGCCTGCCCTGCGCGCGGGGGCCCGTACGGGCCCAGATGGCACCAACTACTGGCAGGGCGTGCGGGCAGCGGCAATCTCTGCAGCTCAGCTGCTGATTGGACGCTCCACGCGAGAGCTCGACGTGGACCACCGTTCGCTGGAAGCGGTGGAGCCACGGCCGTTTGCGATGGATGGTCAGCGGCTGCCCCTGATCCAGATCGTCGATGCCCATGTGAATGGAGCGGGCTTCAGTGCCTGGTTGGGCGATGACCGTCAGGGAGTGCCGCCGATCCTGGAGCACATCCGCCAGTGCCTCGGCACGGCAGGCAGCGATTCGGGCAGGCACGAAGACACCCCTGAAGCCCTGGCCTGGAGCGATGACCAACACCGCCAGGAGTGCCAGGACAGCTGCTACAGCTGCCTGAAGACCTATGAGAACCAGACCGTCCATGGGCTGCTTGATTGGCGGCTAGCACTCTGTTACCTACGGGCCTTCGTGCAACCGCAGTGGAACTGCGGCCTTGATGGCGATTTCAGCTGGGCGCCACTGCGCGACTGGCCGGAGCAGGCCCAGCAGGTAGCGCGGCTCAACCTCCGCCTCTGGGGCGGCGATCCCCGAGAGGATCTGGTGCAATCCAGCAGCCGCAACAACCTGGTGGCCTTCCGCCTGAGCACGAGCAATCCGATCAGCAAACCCTGGGTGATCGTGCGCCACCCGCTGTGGCGCTGGGGGCTGGATCGGGGAGTGCTGGCCGAGTTTGAAGCGGAGCTGCTGGACCGTGATCCCCAGCAGAAGGTGGTGTGCTGGGACACCTTCAACCTCAGCCGCCGCCCGGGCCGCAGCCGCCAGTGGATGGCTGCTCAGGGGGCGCGGCAGCGACGAAATACAAGGGGTTGATGGCCGCAGGGACGATGGGCGCCGGGAGCCGGGCCTCGATCGACGGCTTGGTCGTTCGCATGAAACGGATGCGCAGATCAGCCCGATCGCCCCACAATTTCTCCAGCACCTGAAGGCACCATGCAACTGATCAAGCTCGAGCACGGCCACTGGAACTTCTTCTGCCCTGTCACCGGCAAGGCGGTTTACGCGGAAGAGGGCGGCATTGAAGCCGAAACGTTCCGTGGGGGATGGCACCAGGAAGTGCCGTCCGAACCGCTCAACCTGGCCCCTGAGCTGCTGGAAGCCTGGGACGCCTACATCAACCAGGTGGATACCGAAGAAGTGAATCTCGATGTAGCGGCATTTCTGGAGGGGGTTGAACAACCTGGCTGGGTGGCCTTTGAGATCACCACCTGTGGCATGGCCTGTGGGCCGGTCTGGGAAACCACCTGGACCGTGCTCGACCTCAGCGACAGGAGCTAGCTTTAGCTGACCTACAGTAAATAGAATCAACTAAGTTTGCTGCAAGCATTCGAGCTTGCTAAAATGTCAAAAAGCGCAGACTAAGATGGGGAAAAAGCGAAAGAATAAGCGCTATTCGCAAGCTGCAACTGGGGCCTCAGTCACGCCAGCATCAGCAGACGCGGAAAGCAAGGAGGGTAGTCATGCACGATCATATCCACCGAGAAATGTCAGGAACTCAGTGATTGCGCGAATACTCAATAAAAAACCGAGCAATCGTAGTGGCCTTGAATGGTGGCAGCTCGGCGAATACCAGGTGATCAACGGGCTTCTTGATAAAGATGAAGCACAGATTATCTCCGGAGAAGAGTGCCTGCTAAAGGGGGCATTGCTCGATAAGCCTTATCCAGCTTGTTTGATAGATCTTGGCTGGATTCATCTTGACAGGGGGAGCATTGTGCAGGCAAGGAAGTATTTCTTGGATGCGACCAAAGCTGATGCTTCCTCGCGTGATGCTTGGGCATTCCTTGGAATCACAGAAATTGCCACTAACAATCGAGATCAGGCTATCAATGCGTTTCAAACAGCCGTGAATCTTCTTGGTGAAAATCCCCATAAATCGGACGTCGAGACACTCAATCTTTTGCAGGCCAGCCCTGAAATACCATTAGCGTTAAAGACACGCACCAAGATATCAAAGTTTAGCCTAGAAGAAATATGCCAGTTCAGCCAAGAAGATCAAGCCAAGGCTATTCGCCTAATGATTGACCAGGCACTAGATACAGAGTTGCCCCGTGAGCAAGTCAAGGAACTTCTCGATCTGTTATGTCACATTGAGTACTCAGGTCTTTCAAGCCTCAGTAGGACAATTGATGCCTGCACTGAGTCCATCGAGTACCTCGATACAACCTTTAATCCCCATCTATATATGGGTCTAGCTTACAAGAAGCTGGGCAAAAGAGTGCTTTCGCTTGAAGCCTACAGAAGATGCATCGAAAAGAACCCTGCCTGTGAGTTGGCATTTACAAATATTGCAGATCTTTTGCTAGAGGGTGGAAGGCCAAGAGAAGCATATAACTATTTGCTCGCATTCCGCAATAGTGGTGCTCCAATAATATCTGGAAACTTTTACAATAATCTTGGCAATGCCATTGCCGATCTTGGAATGGCAATTCGTGATGAATTGGACTGCAGGGAAAAGGCCCTGGAGCTTGACCCAAAGAATCCAAAGACTATCTTGAACTATGTGGTTTCTTTGCTTACCAATGGAGATGTGATCAAGGCGAAGGGGTTGATGTTCAAACACAAGAAGAAAATAGTATCTAGCCTGGGTTCAGAAAGCATTCTCATTCACGAGAAGCTAATCGAAGCGATGATAATGATCACAGATCCATTTGGCCTGATGGTCGTGTACGACGAGCTACTGCCAATTCTTGGTAGTAGGGATGCGGCTGTATTTTTGGTTAAAGCATGGGAGATCCGGGAGGCATTTAAAGAAGATGGTTTCGGCGAAGAAGATCCTTCGAAGTGTTACCGATATCCGGACTTTATCAATGAACTGGGGATCAAATGTGGCAATGTAGGACATCATCAATATTCTCTCAAGTGCTGGCAAGAACTTCAAACATTTCCTGGCTATGAAAATGCCAGCTGGAATATACCTGTATCTCTCGATGCGATGGGCTTGCACGAAGAGGCGTTAGAAGCCTTAAAGCATGCCTCTGGGCTATGCACGCGCAAAAATACCATTACCGCAAATCTACTTTCAAAATCAGATCCACAGCACGCTCTTGAATTCTATATAAGAGCATTGTCCGAAGACGAGCCTTTCTTAATGCCATTAGAGAATGGCTTTACTCTTGCAAAACGGCTAAACAGAAGAGATCTCTACGGTGATTTCCTAAAGGCCCTAAATCAAATAAGCGACTCAGACGAGAAAACAATATTATCTTCTCAAATTAAGTACGAGCAAGGATTTCAAGATGAAGCATGCTCCCTATTGGAAAGCATCCTCATCCGTGGTGACGACTTTATCGACATCAAGCAGTTGCGAAGTGAAATCAGGGGAGCATCTGCTGATCTAACACTGATTGGCGAACGAGTTGGCGATGAGATTTATAAAAGTCTTGCCAATCTCTATCTTTCAATGTCGCAATATGAAAAGCTTTCCGCTCTTATTGAGGCGATTAGCCAATGGGATATTGATCTTGATGGTGACTGGCGTATCATTACATCTATTGCGCTAAGCATGCAAGGAAGAACTCAGGAAGCAATTGAGACTGTACTTGGCATGAATGACCAACCACCGCCGCGTCTTGCCAAGTCATTTGCATTGCTCTCGTCCGATGATCTAGACGCTGCAATGGCAGAGCTGAGTCAACTCGATGAATTCGAGGAGGATATTAATGGTTATTCATTTCCACTGTGCCTGCCATCAGCATTCAAGCCATCCTTGGCCTCGCTTTATTGCTTAAACAATGAAAGTATTGAACAAGCCAGCGAACACGCTCGGCATGCAATTGGCTTGGATCCATCAAGCTACTGGGTTACTGATATTTACATTAAGGTTTTAGATGCGTCATGTGGGTTGGCTTCGGCATCAGATTATTTGCTGAACCTTCACCGTAATGCGCCAGGCAATATTAAGCTTTTGAGAAGGCTGATTATGAGCCTTGCTCACGAATCGAGAATTGCTGAATGCAAGGAAGTAATTCAGAATCTTGAGGAAGAGTATGGGCAATCCTATCTAAACCAATTTGGTGATCTATTTCAGTTAGTCGAGATTCTCTCTAGGCGTCAGGACCAAAGGGCTTTGCCTGTGATGCTTCCTGAATGGACTTGTCACCTCGATACGCGAGGGAAAAAGTACTTGGAGGACATTGTTGAAATCCAGGGCTCCACCAATAACTGCACTAATTATTCCTTATTGGTATCAAGATTCTCAGAGTATCTGCTTAGACAGTATTTCTTCTTGCCTCTAGCCTCGCTAGTAGACCCGAGCGAATGCGTTATTTGGAAATGGGCCCAGAACGCTTCGTCTTATTTGCTTGATCGAACTCAAAGACAGCCAACACTGGGTGATATTATTTCACTTGTCAAAACAATGGCTTACTCAGGTAATCAATCAAATCCATACATACGAATGCTTAGGGACGCTGCATATCAGCTTCCAATTGACTTCAGGCAAATGTTTTCTTATGACTTCGTTAGCAGGCTATGCCAGCTCAGGGATTACCGAAACTGTGTAATGCACGCTGGAGAGACTTCGGCTGATGACCTTGAATTTGTAAAGCTATTTGTTTTTGGTGGCGATCAGCTGGGTCGCGGTGAGTTCGTATCCTGCTTGTTGGCTGCCGACTGAGAAATGACCATCGTTCGTGTTTTGTCTTGAGGCAATACGTCAAATATGTATCTCCTCTTTCTGTGCTGACGCTACGATCTCGTTAGCCATCCTTGTGAGGGGATCGGGACAGAAAGGCATCAGCAGGACGGCGGAGAACCCCACCCCCAACGACCGGACGTTGCGCGGTGGCGGTGCGCGCTCCCTACCTGGAGCATGTCTGATCCATGACGCGGGCTGAGTAGCCGAGGGATGCGGTGGGTATGCACAGGCCCAGTGGAGATCCCCTCACCCTGTCCTACCTGCCAATCGCTCAGGTCAACGCAGTACCCACCCTCTACCCAGGCGTGTGCAAAATTCGCATTATGAGCAAAACTAAGAACAAGCAGGCGAGAATGGATTCAAGAGACCAGTCTCCGTGTGTCCGACACAGCACGCTTAACCACCCCTGAAGCAGGCGATAAGGACCTAGTGGATCTGCTTCTAGAGCTACTTTCACCGGACGGCAGCGCCATGGGAAGCCTGTCGGCACGTGAGGCATTGAGTCGGGCAGCAGAGCGTTCGATCAGCAAGGAGGAATTTGAGGCGGTCAAGGACAAGGCACTCACACTCGGCCTGGTTGAGAAGGGTCGCGGGCGTGGGGGTTCCATTTCTCTGGTAGCAAGTATTGCAGGCGTTAACCGAAACTCCACAACTTCAATATCAACCAACCGCCGATCTACAGGTGGCAAAGGCGTTGCACCTGATCCGACCTATCAGATCGGTCAGAAACTGACCCGCTCCCAACTGGAGCCGTTCCTTTGGAAGTCTGCTGACATCCTGCGGGAATGCATGGATGGCTCGGAACTAAATGTTTACACCCTCGGGATGCTGTTCTTGAAGCGACTCTCCGACGCCTTTGATGAGGCACGGGAAGGCGTGGTCCAGTACTACCTGGATCAGGGCAAGACTCAGGTGCAGGCAGAAGAACTCGCCGATGACAAGTCTGAGTACGACAAGACCTTCTATTTACCAGAAAAAAGCAGGTGGGAGAACCTTAAGGATCTAAAGCACGATATTGGTGCTCAACTAAACAAAGCATCAGAAGAGATTGAGGCCCACAACCCAATACTAGAGGGGGTGCTGGTCACTATCGACTTCAGCATCACGCATAAACTCACCGATAACAAACTGCGCGACCTGCTGACCCACTTCTCTCAGTTCCGTCTAAGAACGGAAGACCTTGATTATCCCGGCCTGCTGGGCGATGCTACTGATTATCTGATCAATATATTTGCCGAGCAAGCGGGCAGAAGAGGTGGCGAGTTCTGCACGCCTATTGAGGTGAGTAAGCTAATCGTTACACTTGTAAAACCACGAGCAGGGATGAAGGTCTATGACCCTGCCTGTGGCTCTGGTGGCATGTTGATTCAAAGCAGTAACTACCTGGCAGAGCACAGAGAGAATCCCGCAAATCTGCAGCTATTCGGCCAGGAGATAAACGTTCGCACTTGGACGATCTGCAAACTTCATATGTTTCTGCATAGTCTCTTTAATGCAGACATTCGCAATGGAGACACCCTTGGATATCCTCAGCACTTGCAGAACGGTGATCTGATGCAGTTTGATCGGGTTATCGCCAATCCTCCGTTTGCTCTAAGCAATTGGGATCGCACAGATCGAGACAACGACTTGTTTGATCGGTACCAATACGGAATCCCACCGCAAAATTCTGCAGATTTTGCGTTTATTCAGCATATGATCGCATCACTTAATCACGACGGCACCATGTGTGCAGTAGTTCCTCATGGGACCCTATTTCGTGGTGGCAAAGAGGGTGATATTCGCAAAGGAATAATTGGAGATGATTTGATAGAAGCAGTGATTGGGCTTCCGCCTGGATTGTTTTATGGAACTGGTATTCCCGTAGCACTCCTGCTCATTAACAAGAAGAAGCAGGTAGAGCGCCAGAGGAAAGTTATTTTTATCGATGCAAGTCAGGAGCATGACAAGAAAAATCGCATGCAGAGCCGCCTTGGCGAAGATAATATCTCGAAAATAGTCAATTGCCTTGATTCATACGAAGAGATAGAGGATTATTCCAAGATCATCACAACTGAGCAGATCAGTCAAAACGATAACAGCCTAAATATCAAGCGATACGTTGACGCATCTCCTGAGTCAGTACAAATCAAGCGCCTACTGAAACAGTACAAGGACTACAGGCTTTTGCCCCTTTCAGACTTAGCGCTAGCGATCAATCTTGTGAAGAATGGCGGTTCATACGAGGATGCAGAAAATGCGATTTATATTCCAAGGAACGGGGCAAGAGGCATTCTTTGCGACATTTCTGAAATAAATATTTCTCATCAGAATTTAATTCAGGTAATCCTGGATAAAACGTTAGTTTTAGGTGGATATGTATCCATGTTCCTCCAATCAGAGCTAGGAACGCTAATGCTCAGAAGCCTACGAGGGAACACTATTGCGGGAACTTTAACCCAGGTCTCTCTCTCTGATCTCAAAATTGCAATTCCCGACACGGATATGCAATTAAAGATGCTAGAAGCTAGTAATCGATTGGAAGCATTAAAATCAAGTATTCAAGAGCTAGAGAAAGAATTGGTTTTCAGCCCCCACAGCGCAACTACAGTTCTTGACCAAGTGGATGGGATGCTAGAGGCTGTAGGTGGCCTTACCGATGCTGACCGAGTAATGTCACTAATAAGACAAGGGGAATCGGGATCTGTCGAGTTCAAAGAGTCATTTAGCCTCGACATTCGTAAGAACACAAGTGAAAGATACGTCGAGCTTTCGTCTTTAAAGACAATAACTGCCTTTCTGAATAGCGATGGCGGATTCTTGCTTATAGGCGTTAGCGATGAAGGCCTGATAGCCGGACTTAACAAGGAGATCCAGGTCTTTCATAAAGGTAAAAAAGACAAGTTCCTGCTAAACTTCAAGAATCACGTCAAAGCCCGCATAGGCGAGGAGTTCTATCCCTATATTGACCACAAGTTCATTTCCATCGCTGGAAGCGACGTTCTGTTGGTAGAATGCAAGCGTTCGTCGACTGAATGTTTCCTCGATGGCAAAGACTTCTACGTCAGAACAAATCCAGCGACTGACAAGTTAGAAGGTCAAAAACTTCTTGACTACATAAGGAATCATTTCGCCTCCAGGTGATTAGCGGGGGCGAATCCTGTTAGATCTTCTGCTGTTGCACTTTGGCTGCATGCGTTGCGCTTATGGCTAAGCTGCGATACTGGGATTGGCGCGCTCTTGAATCAGGCTGAGAAGATCGAAGATCTCTCCTGCCTCTTTGGATGAGAAGAGGCCTTCAGGACCCATGGGAGCAAGATCACTGAAGGGCGGGTCGTAGAGACGCACAGGATCCATCACACCGCGGCTGGTGAGCTCATCGATGATCTCGTTGATGAACCGGATCTGAGTGGCCGTATGGGTGCTTTCAGCGAGGAACTCAGCGAACAGCTCCTTGGCAGCGTTGCGGTCGAGTCCGACGAGGGAGCGAATGAACAGACCTAAGCCATTGCTTTCCTCTGCGGCCCATTGGATCGCTTGCTCAGTGCCGACTCCATGGGAGAGCAGAAAGCGCTGAAGTTCGTCGAGGTCCGCCGATGTGAGCGGTTGGTTGCGGCGCAGGCGCTGCATGGTGAGGTGATCGTCATGGGCACGCAAGAACTCGCGGGCGCGCAGGCGGAATTGCTGAAACTCGTCGCGGCTGAGCAGGGCGGCGGAATCCAGCTCACGCAGCTCACCAAGCTCATCGGCGAAGTTCGTGTACAGCGGTTCCTGGGCTGTGGTTTCAATCAGGCCAACCAAGGCCCGCAGGTGGCGCCGCACCTCCTCGAGCATGGGCACCGTGACGTCCTGCCACCACTCATCGGCAAGAAGATCACGAATCAGCTCCAGCTCAGCTGCCACCTGGGGGATGTTCGCGCGCGCCTCCAGCTGGCTGGCCAGCTCTCTCAGCTGCTGCTGAAGGCGAGCGAAGCGCGGTTCGCCCCGCAGCAGGGTGAGCTGCAGGGTGTAGAGCAGCAGATCGAAGCGGCGGGCATTCGCGTCGGTGTCACCCTGCTGCTCGGCGTAAGCCGAGGGGAGAGGCGCCAGGGTGGTGTTGAGGATCTGATGATCGTCGGGGCTGAGCGTCGCCCAGGCCTCGTCCTGGCGGAATCGCTCCACCAACTGCAGATGGGGACGCACAACGAAGTTGTCGGCGGGGCAGGCCGCCACATGGCAGCGCAGGAGATCGGCGAGCGTCTGGCGATGCAGCCTCAGAGCATTGGCGGAATCGCCTGGCTCGGCCGACAGCGCCTTCTGATCGATGGCATCGATCAGCATTAGGCGACTGCGGAACAGGCGGGTGCTGAGGGATTCCGGAACGGCGGTGGACTCTGCGCCGCCTTGACCGAGAAAGAATTCAAGGTTCTGGCAGAGGTCAAAGATCCAGAAGCACTCCTTGTCGCGTCCAGGGCCAAATAGGTCCTTGCAGGTGCGGGTGCCGCGTCCCAGCATCTGCCAGAACTTGGTGCGGGAGCGCACTGGCTTGAAGAACACCAGATTGACGATCTCCGGGATGTCGATGCCGGTGTCGAGCATGTCGACGGAGATGGCGATGCGTAGATCGCTGCCTGGATCGGCGAACTCGTCAATCAGCGACTGGGCGTACTTCACCTGGTTGTCGATCACCCGGGCTGCCTTGCCGGCGAGGTGGGGGTAGCTGTGATCGAAGCGCTCGCGGATGAACTCAGCGTGCTTGTGGTTGCGCGCAAAGATCACGCTCTTGCCAAGGCGATCGCCGGCGGCATCAAGGCAGCCCTTGGTCATCAGCACTTCAAGGCCTTTGTCGACGGTGTCGGCGTTGAACAGCCAGGCGTTGACGGCGCCGGAATCCACCCGACCGGCGTTCTGCACAGTCTCATCCCACTCGAGCAGGTCCCACTGGGCTTTGTCGTCGTCGCTGAGGTCGGCATAGCTGATGCCCTCGCGCGGGAAACGCAGCGGCACGGAGATGGGCCTGAAGGGCACCAGGAAGCCATCAGCAACGGCCTGATCGAGGCCGTACTCATCGGTGGGCAGACCGATCTCCCGATCGAAGAGTTCGTAGGTGTTGCGATCGATCTCCTCGCGTGGGGTGGCGGTGAGACCGGTCAGCAGCGAATCGAAGTAGGCAAAGATCGCGCCGTATTTCTGGTAGACGCTGCGGTGGGCCTCGTCGATGATCACCAGATCGAAGTGGCCTACCCCAAAGCGCTTGACGCCGTGGGAGTCCTCTGCGTCGATGAGATTCATCATCGTGGGGTAGGTGGAGAGGAACACGCGACCCTCGCCACCCTTGTTGGTCACCAGGTTCACGGGGGAGCAATCGGGCAGGAAGCGGCGGAAGGCGCGCTCTGCCTGGAGGACCAGCGAGGTGCGATCGGCGAGGAACAGCACCCGTTTCACCCAGTTGCAGCGGGTAAGCACGTCGGCGAGCGAGATGGCGGTGCGGGTCTTGCCGGTGCCGGTGGCTTGCACCAGCAGGGCCTTGAGCCTGCCCTGCTCGAGGGATTCGCAGATGGCTCGGATGGCTCGCTGCTGGTAGTAACGCCCCGCAATGGCCGTGGAGATGGTGGCCTGAGCGAGGGGCTGACGGATCTCGCGACGGCGGATCAGGGTTTCGAGCTCGTCTTTCTTGTAGAAGCCCTGCAGGTCCCGGGGCGGATAGCGGAGGTCATCCCAAAGGCGGTGCCGGTAGCCGTTGGATAGAAAGATCAGCGGCCGCTGGCCGTAGCGCTGCTCCAGGCAGTTGGCGTAAAGCTCAGCCTGGCGCTGGCCTTCCATCGGATCGCGGCTGGAGCGTTTGGCTTCCACCAGGCCAAGGGGTTTGCCGTCGTCGCCCCAAAGCACGTAATCCACGAACCCTTGGCCCGTGGCATTGGGCATGCCCTGCACTTCGTGCTCATGGGTGCAGCTCTGGCCATGAACCCAACCGGCTTCCTCGAGGTAGTGATCGATGTAGGCGCGGCGGGTGTCGAACTCGCTCAGGTCGGGTTCGGGCTGAGCGGCGGCTTCATTGGCCCTGCGCAGGGCGGTGATCTCCTGGCGCAGCCGATCAAGTTCCTCTTGCGAGGCCAGGGCGGCCAGGCGTTGATCGCGCAGTTGCTGGTCACGCTCGGCCAGCTGGTCGGCCAGCGTCTGCAGTTGTTCCCGGCTCTGGGCCTGCTGGGCGGTGGCTGCATCACGGCTGGGCAATAGCTCAGGGTTGAAGCTGAACCCCCGCACCCGCTGCGGATCACGGCCGTAGGTGAGTGCAAACCAGCGCAGGAGCTGGAACAACTCGCGGGCTGCCAGCACCGCGTCGCCGGGGCGGATCGGGTCGCTGCGATGCACGGCCTTGTTGCCGAGGTCTTTGAGCAGGCGGAAGCGACGCATCTGATCGCCGGCCACATCGCAGAACACCCGCGCGTACATCAAATCCGCCAGGGTCTGGGCGGTCATAGGCCGCTCCAGCTGCCCATCGTTGTCGTAGACCCACTCCACCAGCAGCTCGATGGTGCGGCGGGCGTAGAAGCAGGCGGTGCGCGGATCGGAGAGAGCGAACTGCTCGACCTTCTGGGCCTCCTCGTGCAGCTCAGGCCATTGGCTGGCGATCAGGGCGTACTGGGACGACGAGGCACTCATGACGGCGATCCGTTAGCCCGTGGCTCCATTGTCCTCGAGTTGTCGATCCAGTGACTGCCGGATCAGGCC
>Ga0194123_10003089_pt1 | contig 20484 bp, 23 predicted proteins | sample TA2MahsurfametaG_5_FD_155479 | JGI IMG/M metagenome (GOLD analysis project Ga0194123, IMG submission 155479) | Freshwater microbial communities from Lake Tanganyika, Tanzania - TA2015023 Mahale A surface | ecosystem: Environmental > Aquatic > Freshwater > Lake | place: Tanzania: Lake Tanganyika... | reverse complement strand
CTTTACTATTGTTGTTTCTAATTTTACTTAGATATTCAAACTTTTCTATAGCATCAAATTCTGTTTCTTCTAATTTTTTTTTATCTTTATTATAATTTAAAATTGTATCATTAATTTTATGATAAGCCTGTGGACCTAAAATAAAGTCTATATAAGGCTCTCTTTTAAACATTTCCTGATTTTCTGCCTGAGCTACACAACCAACAACTATAACTAATGGTTTTGGTTTTGATTTAAAAACTTTTTTTAATCTACCAATTTCATGATAAACTTTTTCTTTAGCTTTATCTCTTATATGACAAGTATTAAGCAAATAACAATTTGCTTCTTCATAATTGTCAGTTTTTTGATAGCCAATTTTTTTGACAGAATCATAAATACGATTTGAATCATACTCATTCATTTGACAACCAAAAGTTTTGATAAATATTTTTTGACTCATTTCATTGGGTTTTTTTTTTTACTCCATACAATTCCAACTTATGATCTACTAGAGTATAGCCATATTTTTCTGCTACCTTTTTTTGAAGCTTTTCTATTTCCTCATCTACAAACTCAATTATTTCTCCTGATTTAATATCAATTAAATGATCATGATGACCCTCTTGGAGTTGTTCGTATCTTGCCTTACTGCCTTTAAATTCGTGCTTAGCTAATATTCCTGTCTCCTCAAACAATTTCACAGTTCTATAAACTGTAGCTATACTTATTTTAGGATCTATTTTTAAAACTCTACTATGTAACTCGTCTACATCTGGATGATCATTTGCGTCACTCATTACTCTAGCAATAATTTTTCTTTGTTCGGTTAATTTAACTCCTTTAGCTAGACATTTTTCTAAAATTGAATCTGACATTTTTTGATTTTAACTTAAATAAGTAGGATTAATCAAATTTTTTTTAATTTTAAATTTGTTACACAAATAAGGGATATTTTCATATTTTATATTTTTTTCACCTTTAAAATCTCTAAAACTATAACAATAATAATTTATTTTTTTTGATAGAAAAAATGCTTTAACAACTGAAATGGAGTTTCTTATACCAGCAAAACTTCCAGGCCCACAATTTACATAAAAAGTTTTAATGTCAGAATTTTTTAATTTTTTTGAATTGAGAAAATCAGATATTAAGATTATTAATTGTTCATAATTAATTTTACTATTTTTATGGGTAATACTATAAATGTCACTATTATTAATGATCATTAGAAATATTTTTTCATTTACGGCATCTATAATAATCTTAGCCATTTTAAATTTAAGTTATACCACGAAATCTGATTCAATTGAAAATATCATCGAATATCATTCTGAAGAAGAGGGTATTTTATCACTTATGTATCATAGATTTAATGAACCAGAATATCCTTCGACCAATATACAAATGGAGCAATTTAAGAAGCATATCGAAATAATTCAAAAATTAAATTATGATTTCTATAATCCGATTTCTATTCAAAATACATTTAAAAACCCTCAAAAAAAGAAAAAAATTCTTCTAACGATAGACGATGGATTCTTGTCTTTTTATCAAGAAGCTTGGCCTTATCTAAAAAAAAATAAAATACCCTTTATTTTATTTATTTCCACTGAACCTGTTGGCAGAACTGGATATATGACTTGGGAACAAATTAAAGAGGTTGATGCTGAACAATTTGCATTTATTGGACATCATTCACACACGCATGAATATTTAATTGATGAGGATAATAGCTATTTTATTTCTGATATTGAAAAAGCAAATAAAATTTTTTTAGAGAAACTTAACTATATACCAAATTTATATTCCTATACTTTTGGAGAATATTCAAAATTTATGAAAGATTACATAAGCAGAAATTTTGATTTTGCATTTGGCCAACATTCTGGAGTTATCGATGTAACTAAAGATAAATTTGAACTACCGAGGTTTCCAATTAATGAAAATTATGGTCAAATTGAGAGATTTACTTCAATTATAAATTCTTATCCTCTCCAATATAAAAGTTTATTACCTGAAGAAAAAAAATTAACCAAGGGTAATAACCCACCCGAATTTAAAGTCGAGTTCTTTAAAGAACAAAAAAATATAAAAAATATAAATTGTTTCTCGAATGAAGGCGGTATATGGGAAAAATCTGATATTAAAATTTCTACAAATGTATTAACTATAAATTTTATTAAACCTTTTATTCCAAGAACAGGAAGACTGAATTGTACACTCAATGAAGACAATAAACTAAAATGGTTTGGTACACAATTTGTAATTCTAGAAAACTAGATCAAACTCTCTAAATTATTGCTTGAAGGCATCAATTGGACATCATCAAAATCTTTTAAATTATTTTGAATAATAATTTTTTTTATTTTTTCAACATATTCATATCCAGTTTCTGCATAATCTTTTAAATCTTCTGAAAGTATTAAGCTGTCTAAAGATTTTCCTTGATCCCTTAATTCCGCTCTAGATAGTCTAAAATTGTGATAACTAGGATGTGTGTTTAAATTTCTGTGATACGCTCTAACTGAGGCCTGCAGCACATTAAATTTCATAACTTCATGTTCTTTATTTTCGTCTCTATATTGTGGTTTTAAACCCTCACCAGACCACGTCCATTGACCAAATAGTGCGTTACCCTCCAACGCAAATCGCGAACTTCCCCAACCTGTTTCTTTAGCGGATTGTGCAATTGCCAAAGAAACTGGAATTTCATCCATTCTTATCTTTAACGTAGACAAATCTTTTGATGGAATTCCGTATTGTTTATATTTTTTTTCAAGCCACTTAAGTTCTAAATCAGAATTTTTACTTTTATTAAGTATAGTAAAAAGTTTTTTTCTATCTAGTCGAATATTATTATTTTCCTCCAAAATTAAAGGCAATATTATTTGAATAAATAATTCTTTCTTATATTTAATATTATCAATTGACTTTATTTCATGAGGCAACCATGATAAAGCGACAGGTTTAACAAGCTTATATTTTCTTACATCACTTAATTTATAATCAACATCCTCAAACAATTTTTTGATATCTGAAAAGTTTAACCTTACAGAGTCTTCCTCTAAATTATTTAATTTTAAAATATCATCTAAAAGATCTTTTTCACCATAAATCTCATTATGGTATATTTCATCAGAATTATTTTCAAAGTTATTATTAAGTGTGTAGGTTAAAATTTTTTGAGAATCGTTTTTAAATATTTTTTTATTTAGGTAATTTTCGTCAGAAAATTTTATAAATATTGGCATCATGTAAAAAAAGCTAAGAATTATAAAACTGCTCGAAATAGTTTTTATAAGAACACTTAGGTCTAAATTTTTTTTATAATTTAAATTTTTAATTTTCATATTTTATTAAACAGCAATAACCTCTTTAACTTCAGGTAAATAATGACATAATAAATTCTGTACTCCTTGTTTTAAGGTTAAAGTAGAGCTTGGGCATCCAGAACAACTTCCTTGCAATTGAACACTAACCACTCCATCTTTAAAGGCTATAAATTTAATATCGCCTCCATCTCGTGCCACTGCTGGTCTAATTTTTTGTTCTAAAATTTTTATGATCTTTTGTTCTATTTCTTCAAAATCTTTATGAGAATCAAACAAATTTTCATCTATTACAAACTCTTTTCCACTAGAGTAAAATTCATTAATTAACGAGATCACTATATGCTTAATTTCATCCCAATGAATTGATGATATTTTATTTACCGAAATAAAATCTTCAGCCAAAAAAACACCTTTTACCCCATTAATAGACATTATATTTCTAACTAAATCGTTATTTAAATCATTTTTTTTAGTAATTTCATAAGGGCCACTATTTGAAACTTTTTTACCTGGTAAAAATTTCAAAGAATTTGGGTTAGGTGTTATTTCAGTTTGAATGAACATGATTCATATATAGTTTATAATTAAAAAATTTAAACTCTTTAATAAACACTATAAAAATCCAACTATTTCCCTAATTTTATTGATTTTTTTTGATGCAATTGAATTTGCTTTTTCACTTCCTTCGTAAAGGATTTTATCTAAATATGACTTTTCATCTATTAACTTTTTAATTTCCAAAGAAATAGGATAAATCTTACTTATCAAAACTTCAGATAAATGATCTTTAAATTCTGAAAAGTTTTTCCCAGAAAACTTTTCTAAAGTTTTTTCTAAACTAGTGTTTGTTAAACTTGAAAATATACCCATTAAATTCCTAGCTTCAATTCTAGTATTAAGTTCACTTATGTTAGATGGGATAGGTAAAGAATCTGTTTTTGCTTTTTTTATTTTATTAATCATTTGATCTTTATTATCTGTTAAATTAATTCTACTTGAGTCTGATGACTCTGATTTACTCATTTTTTTTGAGGCATCTTTAAGACTCATTATTCTTGAAAATTCTTTTTGAATCAAAGGCTCAGGTATTTGAAAAAAATTCGCTACCTCAAAATCTGTATTAAATTTTTTTGCAATATCTCTGCATAGTTCTAAATGTTGTTTTTGATCATCACCAACAGGAACATGGGTTGTATCATATAATAAAATGTCTGCGGCCATTAAAACTGGGTAAGAATAAAGACCTATAGAAGCTTTTTCTTTATTTTGACCTACTTTTTCCTTAAATTGTGTCATTCTGTTTAACCAACCTATCCTAGCTACACAACTTAAAATCCATGCTGTCTCAGTATGAGCAGCAACTGCCGACTGTTTAAAAATAATACTTTTTTTTGGGTTGATTCCGCAAGCAATAAAAGTTGCTACTGTCTCTCTAATATAATTTCTTAATTCTTTTGGATCTTGTTTTATAGTTATAGCGTGCAAATCTACAACACAGAAGACACAATTATTGTCGTGGTCGTTATTTAGCTCTACAAAATTTTTAATTGCTCCTAAATAATTTCCTAAATGCAGATTACCCGTAGGTTGAACTCCTGAAAAGATTTTTTTACTCATAAAATTAATACTTTAATTGAATATCACTTATTTTAAAAGCTTTCAAAAAATAACAAATAATTAAATAAAAACACATTGCTAAAAAAATAATAATAATTAAAAAAAGTGATTTTAAATTACTATCAAAAGCTAATTGATGCTCAAATATACCAATTAAATAATTAAAAAATAATCCCATTAAGAGTGAAGAGGCTATTATTTTTAAAAATCTTATTAAGAAAATTTTATTAAAATAGAAAAGATTTTTATTTTTTAAAAAGGTGAATAATAAAATTGCATTAAACCATGAAGAAATTGTTGTCGCTATAGGGATAATAATAAATCCAATGGTATCAAAATAATATAAACTTATTGAAATATTTATTAAAACGGACAATAAAGATATATAAAATGGAGTTTTGGTATCTTGATTTGCAAAGAAGAAACTTGCAAAAATTTTTATCATTACAAAAGCTGGAAGACCAAAACTAAAAAAATATAGAACATTTCCTGAATTAATAACTGAATTTTGATCAAACAATCCATATCCAAATAATGCTGAAATAATTTGATTAGAGCCAATCATTAAAGCTATAGCAGCAGGTAAACTTAAGAAAAAACTTAATTCTAATGCTTTATTTTGAATCAATAAAATTTTATCTTTTTTTTTTAATTGAATATATTTTGATAGCTGAGGAAGTATAACAATACCAATAGCAATACCAGCTACCGCTAAATTTATTTGATATATTCTATCAGCATAATAAAGATAAGAAACCGCGCTTGCTTGAAATGAAGCAATAATAGTCCCAATTAAAATATTTATTTGTGTTACACCAGAAGAAAAAATACTCGGTAACAATTTTTTAAAAAAAATTTTTATTTTTTGATTTAATATAATTTTAAAATTAAATTTTACAGAATAAAATTCTTTGACAAAAAAATGTAAGAAAATTAATTGTAAAAAACCTGCCAAGGAAACTCCATAAGCAAGATAATAAACTAAATTATCTCCTAATATTTTTGAAAAAATTAATACCAGGACTAATACTATATTTAAAATTATTGGAGCTGCAGAAGCTGCTGCAAATTTATTATGTGAATTCAAAATTGCTGAAAAAAAAGATGCTAAACAGATAAAAAATAAAAACGGAAAAGTAATTCGTGTCAAATAAATCGCTAAATCCATTTTCTTTGTACCTTCAATAAAGCCTGGTGCTAAGAAAGATACGAATATTGGCATAAATAATTGAGCTAAAAGAATTATGCATAGCAAAATAAAAAACAATAAATTAAAAATATCGTTAGCAAATTTGTTAGACTGAGATTTATTTTTAACTAGCTCCGAAGCATAAGATGGCACAAAAGCTGCATTGAAAGTTCCTTCAGAAAAAAAACCTCTAAATGTATTTGGAATTCTAAATGCTACAAAAAAGATATCTGCAATAAATCCTGTTCCAAGGAATATTGCAATTAATATGTCTCTTAAATAACCAAGTAAACGACTAACTAAAGTAAAAAAACTAAATGTGCTAGTTGACTTAATTAAATTCATAAATCTGCTTTAGCTTATTTTATCTTAATTATAGAGTTTAATCACCGTCAAATGAAAAATATATTTATAATTAGCCAGAGAAACAATTGATTTTCACTTAAATAAAAAACACAAAATTTGCCCCATTAAAATAATCAGAGCTTAATATTAAAACTTAGGGTTAATTTTTTTGAATTCTTAAATCTTCAACTAATATTATGCTTTCAACAACATCTTTTACATCAGATAATTTACTTGCCTCATCCAACACTAATTTCTTTTCTTCAGCCGTTAAGGCAATACCGTAGATATAAATTTTTTGCTTATAAACTTCTATTTGATAATTTATTGATTTAATATCTTTATTTGTCAATAGAGCAGTTCTAAATTTTGCACTGATTAATAAATCTTTTGAAGATTGTCTAAATTTAAAATCTTCTTTTATTTTTATATCATTTCGAACTGAACGAGCACCATCTGTTTCCCAAGCTAATTTTGTAAGGATTAATTTTTCTTCAAGACCATCAACTTTACCTTTTAAAAAAATCCTTCCATCCAATACTTTAGCTCTTATAGATAAAAAATATTTTTTATCCTTTAAAATAATCCTTGCGATAAGATTTTTTTGCATAAAAGAGTCATCAATCTGTGTACCTACAGATCTAGGATCGAATGCAATACTAACACCTGTACCAAGAAGACCTTTAGATGATACTCCTACACAGCCAATTAAAATTGATCCAAATAAGATAATGAAAATTAACCTAGTTACCATTTTTAAGTTTTAAACAATAATTATAAATTTCTTTTTTGGCCACAGGATTAGATTGATTTATAACATTTACAATTTCTTTGATACTAATTTTATTGATCATTTTTTGAATGTTAATTTTATCTGACTCGGTGAGTTTTGATAAGAATTTTTTTTCATTTTTTTTTTCGGATATTACAATAGTGAGTTCTCCTCTGAGATTGCTATTAAGTAATTCTAAATTTTTAACATCACTTCTTATAAATTCTTCATACATTTTTGAAATTTCCCGGCACAAGAGTATTTTTCTATCAATAAAGTATTTTTTTAAAAAAGGTATAATTTTATTTATTTTTTTTGATGATATAAAAAAAACTATTGCGCTTTCAAGTTCAGAAAGTTTACTTAAATCATTTTCTAAAATTTTATTTTTTTCTGGAAAAAAGCCGTAAAAAAAAAATTTTTCTGAAAATCCGCTGATTGAAACTGCGGCTGTAACTGCAGATACACCTGGGATCGGAATAATGTTGATATTATGCTTTATACATTCATTTACGAGAACCGCTCCTGGATCTGATATATTAGGAGTACCTGCATCAGAAATTAGAGAAACAATTTTTCCTGATTTTAAAATATCCATTATCCTACTTACATTTTTTTTCTCATTAAATTTATAGTTAGAAATTAATTTAGATTTGATCTCATATTTATTTAATAAATTTTTTGATACTCTTGTATCTTCACACAAAATAAAATTTGATAACTTAAGAATTTCTATTGCTCTTAAAGTAATATCTTTTAAATTTCCTATAGGAGTTGAGACTAAATAAAGGCCATTTTTAACTTTTGACTCTGATTTTATTATCATAATAAAGTTTAAAAAAGATTATAATATCATTTATATGTTAAAATTTTATAAAATTCTTTTATTTGTAATACTAAATTATTTTTTTTTATCATCACAAATTTTAAGCATTGAAAAAAAAATAAAAATTGGTCTATTGGTGCCTTTAACTGGATCCAATAAAGAAGTCGGACAATCAATTATTAAAGCAGTTATCTTAGCTGTAACAGATATTAATAATGATTTAATTGAAATAATTATCAAGGATACCAATTCTGAACCAAACAAAACTTTAAAATCTGCTATTGAACTAAAAGAATTGGGAGTTCAAGTTATTATTGGACCTGTATTTCACCAAAGTTTAGCCTATCTGGATCAAATAAAAGGTGTAAAATTTTTATCTTTAACTAATAAAACTATTGATCTTCCAAAAAACACTATTAGTGCAGGAGTAAACTCAACATCACAATTACTGGCTATTAAAAAATTTTTAGATCTTAATAATATAAAAAAAACAATTTTTTTAACACCAATACAAAATTATGAATTCGAGATAAAAAAAGGAATTGAAGAGTCTAATATTAACATTTTTAAAGAACATTCATATGACCCTGACCCGACTAAATTAACAAAACAAATAGAAGAAATTACCTATTACAATGTAAGAAAACAAAATCTTCAAAATGAAATTTATAAAATAAAAAAATCCAGCGATATCAATAAAGAGCAAAAAATAAAAGATTTAGAAAAAAAATATACAATCGGAAATGTAGATTTTGATGCGGTGATTATTAGTGATTTTAATGAAAATTTAAAAAGTGTTGCTACTTCCCTGCTTTATACTGACATATTTCCAACCGATAAGTATTTCATTACTTTAAACCAATGGTTTGATGAAAGTTTGTTGAGAGAAAAAGATTTCCAACCGATTTATTATCCTTCGATTAATAAAAAAAATTTTGATGATTTTAAAGAAAGATTTTTTAAAAAATTTAACGAAAACCCAAATCATTTATCTCTATTAAGTTATGATCTGATAGGGCTTGTTTATTATTTATCTTCAAAAAACGACCTTTCTAAACTAGATAGAATTTTTAAAAAGAAAAATAGTTTTAAAGGTAAAACTGGCATTTTTAATGTCAAGGATAATAAAATTTACCATCAACTAAACTTTTATAAAATTCAAGATAACCAACTTATAGAAATTTTTTAATTTTTTGATAAGCTTTATATCTGTGATCCATTTTATATTTTTGCGAAGAACTTATTTCACCAAAGGTTCTTTTTTTATTAATTGGAATGAAAATAGGGTCATATCCAAAACCATTTAAACCCTTTGGCTTGTTTGAAACAAATCCTTCAACTTTAGCTGTTACTGAAGCAATTTTTCGATCAATATCATATATAGATAGAGAACAAACGAATCTTGCTTTAATTTTTTTTTTTTTCCAATTTTTATCTTTTTTATCTAATTCTTTATAAACTTTTTTAATAGCATTATTAAAATTTTTCTTGGTACCTGCCCACCTTGCAGAATGTATGCCAGGTTTTTTGTCCAAAATATCTATTTCAATTCCGGAGTCATCAGCTAAACACGGTAAGTTTGATTTTTTTGAAAAATATTTTGATTTGATTAAAGAATTTTCTTCAAATGTAAGGCCGTCTTCCTTTGGACTCTTAAGATTGAAATCAGATGTAGAATAAATTTGAATATATTTTGGGAGTAAGTTGCGAATTTCTCTTAATTTTCCAATGTTATTTGTGCCTATGAGTAATTTTTTAATTTTTTTTTTTAACATCTAGCAATTTTTAAATTTCTTACCATATATCTCGTCATGGAAAAAGATAAAAGCCAGGAAAAAAATCATAATGAATTCGAAAATAAAAGTGACACCAGCTTAGAAAAAAATAACAATGATAATAGTAATGACCTTAAACCTAAGGACGAAAATATAAAAGAAATTTCTTCTGAAGATAAAATTAAAGAATTAGAAGATAAAATATTAAGAAATTTAGCTGAGATGGAAAATCAAAGAAGAAGATTTGAAAAAGAAAAAGAAGATGCTTTTGATTACGGAGGATTTATGTTTGCTAGGGAGGCGTTAAATTTAATTGATAATCTAGAAAGATCTTATCAAGTTTTAAAAAATGACGAAAATCTAAAAAATACCGAAGCCCTAAAAAAAACTTTAGAACATTTTGATATAATTAATAAAGATATTATTTCTATATTTGCTAAAAATAATATTACCCTAATTGAAAGTCTTAATAAAAAACTTAATCCAAATTTTCATCAAGCAATGATGGAAATAGAGGATGACCAGAAAGAACCTGGAACAATATTACAAGAAATTCAAAAAGGGTTTATGATTAAAGACCGATTATTAAGACCGTCTTTAGTCGCAGTTTCAAAGAAAACTGAAAAAAAAGAGGAAAAAATCAACAATAATAATGAAAACTCAGAAAAAATTAATGACTAATCAAACTTGTAGATTCGGATTTAACTCCTATATGAAGGAAATAATTAATTAATTTATGAGTAAAATTATCGGTATAGATTTAGGGACTACAAATTCTTGTGTTGCTATTATGGAAGGTAGTCAACCAAAAGTTCTAGAGAACGCAGAAGGTGCAAGAACGACCCCTTCAGTAGTTGCTTTTTCAGACGAAAATGAAAAATTGGTTGGTCAATCTGCTAAAAGACAGGCGGTAACAAACCCCCAAAATACGATTTTTGCTGTAAAAAGATTAATTGGAAGAAATTTTCAAGATCCAACCGTAAAAAAAGATATTGAAGCTGCACCTTTCAAGATTGTAAATTCTGAAAAGGGTGATGCATGGATAGAAGCTAAAGGTGAAAAATATTCACCATCACAAATCTCAGCATTCATTCTTCAAAAAATGAAAGAGACCGCTGAAAAATACTTAGGCCAAGAAGTTACTAAAGCTGTAATAACAGTTCCCGCGTATTTTAATGATGCTCAAAGACAAGCAACTAAAGATGCAGGTAAAATAGCTGGTCTTGATGTTTTGAGAATTATTAATGAACCAACAGCCGCGTCATTGGCATATGGTTTAGATAAGAAGTCAAATAAAACAATTGCAGTTTACGATTTAGGTGGAGGAACATTTGATGTTTCAATACTCGAACTTGGTGATGGTGTGTTTGAGGTAAAATCTACTAATGGAGATACATTTTTAGGCGGAGAAGACTTTGATAATACGATTGTGAATTATTTAATAGCTGAGTTTAAAAAAGACAATGGTATTAATTTAAAGTCCGATAAACTTGCTCTTCAGAGACTTAAAGAAGCTGCTGAAAAGGCAAAAATTGAACTTTCATCTGCTGAACAGACTGATATAAATCTTCCATTCATAACAGCCGATAAAACTGGTCCAAAGCATATTAACATCAAAATGACTAGAGCAAAACTTGAAGCTTTAGTTGAGGACTTAATAGCTAAAACTTTACCTCCTTGCAAAACAGCACTTAAAGATGCAGGATTGTCAACCAGTGATATAAATGAAGTCATATTAGTTGGCGGCATGACTAGAATGCCAAAAATTGTTCAAGAAGTTAAAAATTTTTTTGGTAAAGAACCAAACAAAAGTGTTAACCCAGATGAAGTCGTTGCTATGGGAGCTGCAATTCAGGCCGGAGTTCTTCAAGGAGATGTTAAAGACGTACTTCTTTTAGATGTAACACCTCTTTCATTAGGCATTGAGACCTTAGGTGGGGTATCTACAAAATTAATCGAGAAAAATACAACAATACCAACAAAGAAAAGCCAAGTTTTCTCAACAGCTGAGGACAATCAGCCTGCAGTATCAATAAGAGTTCTTCAGGGTGAAAGAGAAATGGCGGCAGATAACAAGCTTCTCGGTAATTTTGAGTTACTAGGAATTGCTCCAGCACCAAGAGGCATGCCTCAAATTGAAGTTACTTTTGATATTGATGCAAATGGAATAGTTAATGTATCAGCAAAAGATAAAGGGACAGGTAAAGAACAAAAAATTCAAATCCAAGCTTCAGGTGGTTTAAGTGATGAAGAAATAGAAAAAATGGTTAAAGATGCAGAAGCAAATAAAGAAGCTGATAAAAAGAAGAGAGAGTTTGTTGATGTAAGAAATCAAGCAGATACTTTAATTCATTCTACAGAAAAAAATCTTAAAGAGCATGGTGTAAAAATTTCAGATACTGAAAAAAAAGCGATTGAAGATTCTTCTTTAGCCTTAAAAGAAGCTCTTAAAGGTGAAAATATCGATGATATAAAGAAAAAAATAGAAATTTTAGTTCAAGCTTCTATGAAGCTGGGAGAGGCTATTTATAAATCTCAACAAAATACCAAAAAAGATTCTGACAAAGGTAATGATAGCGATAACAAAGGTAAAAAAGACGATAATGTCGTTGATGCGGATTTTGAAGAAGTAAACGATGAAAATAAAGAAAAAAGCGCTTAACTAATATTTAATCGTCTAGGGGTAAACTGATGGCTAAAAGAGACTATTACGATATCCTAGGTATAAATAAAAATGCTAATCCTGAAGAAATAAAATCAGCTTATAGAAAACAAGCAGTAAAATATCATCCTGACAAAAACCCTGGCGATAAAGCGGCTGAGGATAAATTTAAAGAGGCAAGTGAGGCTTATAGTATTCTTTCTGATAAAAAGAAAAAAGAAAATTATGATAACTTTGGTCATGCCGCTTTTGAAAACGGCGGTGGTGGACAGAGCGGTGGATTTGGTGGTTTTAGTGGAGCCGATTTTTCAGATATTTTTGAAGATTTTTTCGGGGATTTTGGTTCTAGTGGTAGAAGTAGGAACAAAAGAAGTTCAAGTAATAGAGGTTCAGATTTAAGATATGACCTATCGATAACTCTTGAGGAAGCATACCTTGGAAAAAAACAAAATATACAATTTTCAACATCTGAAAAATGTAACACTTGTAAAGGTAACGGTTCAAAACCTGGTTATTCTCCAGAAAGATGTGGTTATTGTGGTGGAAGTGGCAGAGTAAGATCTAGTCAAGGTTTCTTTACTGTGCAGCAAACATGTCCTCAGTGTGCAGGAAGTGGAAAAGAAATAACCAATCCTTGCAATGACTGTAATGCTCAAGGAATTAAAAAAGCTTCAAAAAAAATTACAGTTACTATTCCAAAAGGAGTTGATGATGGGACAAGAATTAGATTAGCAGACAAGGGTGAGGCGGGCTCCAGGGGTGGAGCAAATGGAGATTTGTATTTATTCATTAATGTTAAACCACACGAGTTGTTTAAAAGATCTGATGAAAATTTATTTTTTGAATTCCCTATATCTATAGCGGACGCAGCACTTGGAACAACAATTGAAATACCGACCATAGATGGTGGTAAAGCAAAAATTAAAATTCCGGAAGGTACACAAAGTGGTAAGCAATTTAGACTTAAGGGTAAAGGTATGCCTTATATGAGAGGAAGTGGCGATGGTGACTTATATGTCCAAATCAATACTGAAGTGCCAGTGTCTTTAAATAAAGAACAAAAAGAATTGCTTGAAAAATTTAGACAAATCGAAAACGAAAAATCTAACCCAAGTATTAAAAAATTCTTTCAAAAAGCTAGAAGTTTCTGGAAAAATTAATCTTTAGTGTTAAGTTTAAACAATTGACTTATGAGCAAAATTAATTTGACAATTTCTGGCTGCTTAGGAAGAATGGGTCAACAACTCATTAAATCAGCTAATGTAGACAAAAATTTTAAATTGGTAAGTTTAACTGAAAATAGAATAATAAATAAAAAATTTAGTGGGATCAAACCTGAGTTTAATTCAGAAAATGCATTTAAAAAAACTAATGTTATTATTGACTTTACTACACCTCAATGCACTTTTGAGATTTTAAATATTGCCTCTAAATTAAAAAAAAAAGTAGTTATAGGAACAACAGGTTTTAATAATAAAGAAGAACTTTTAATTAAAAAATTCTCAAAAAAAATACCAATTCTAAAAGCAGGCAATATGAGTTTGGGTATAAATCTTTTGATGTATTTAACTGAAATAACGTCAGCTTCCTTAAGTGAAAAATATTTAAGTAAAATTTATGAAGAGCATCACAAACATAAGAAGGATTATCCATCAGGCACTGCTTTAATGCTGGGACGAGGTATTGCCAAGGGAAAAAATAAGAATTTTAACCAACTCATTGGAAAAAAATATTTAAATAAAAAAAACTTTCCTTACAGTAACAAGATAAATTTTAACTCGATTAGAAGAGCTGAAATTATTGGCAAACATGAAGTAAAATTCTCTAATACGAAAGAAATCATTACTTTAAATCATGAGGCATTTGATAGATCTTTATATTCAGAGGGTGCACTTGCTGCAGCAAAATGGTTAATGACTAAAAAACCTGGATTATATTCGATGAGAGATCTTTTGAATTTTAAATAATGGCAAAAGCACGAAGAGCTAAAATCATATCAAAATTATTAGACAATATTTATCCAAAAATAAACATTCCTCTCAACCATAAAAATATATTCACACTTTTAATTTCTGTTTTACTTTCGGCACAATGTACTGATGTAAATGTCAATAATGTAACAAAAAATATTTATCCTAAATATTATAAGCCTGAACATTTCATAAAATTGGGAAGAAAGAAAATTGAAAAATTAATAAGAAGAATTGGTATTTTTAGAGTTAAAGCAAAAAGCATTTATAATTTATCTAAAATTTTAGTTGAAAAACATAATAGTAAAGTACCCAAAAACTTTGAGGAGCTTGAAAAGTTGCCTGGTGTTGGCCACAAGACAGCAAGCGTTGTCATGTCTCAAGGATTTGGCCTCCCTGCTTTCCCAGTTGATACTCATATTCATCGCTTGGCCCAAAGATGGGGACTGACTAATGGAAAAAATGTTGTTCAAACCGAAACTGACTTAAAAAAAATATTTCCAAAAAAAAGTTGGAACAAATTACATTTACAGATAATTTATTATGGACGAGAATATTGCAAAGCTCGTGATTGTTATGGTTTAACTTGTAAAATATGTACCAGTTGTTATCCTAAAAGAAAAAAACCCTTAATTACAATTAAAGCTTAGTATGAAAATCGTTGGAATTGGTAATGCAATTGTTGATATCTTTTGCAAGGTAAACAACGAATTTCTAAAAAAATATTCATTAAATAAAGGCACTATGAAATTAATCAATGCCAAAGAATTAAAAAATTTACTATCTTTATTGACTATAGAAAAAACTATTTCTGGAGGATCTGTAGCTAATTCAATGGTTGGATTATCCCAACTAGGTACAAAAGTCGGATTTATTGGAAAGATCAATAATGACATATTCGGTAAAAAATATGAACAAGGACTTAAAAAAGAAAAAGTAAATTATTTATATTCCAAAAAAAAAGAAAATATTGCTACTGGCACTTGTTTGATTTTAATAACACCAGACTCAGAAAGAACAATGTGCACTTTTCTTGGAATTTCAGGTAAAATTAATAAGAATGACATTGATCCTAATATATTAAAAAATAGTGAAATAGTTTTTTTGGAGGGATATTTATGGGACGAGGGAGAGGCAAAGGGAGCTTTTGACAAAGCAATTATTAATTCCAATAAGGTTGCAATGTCATTATCTGATTTATTTTGTGTGGAAAGACATAAGAAAAACTTTATTGAATTGGCTAAAAATAAACTAGATCTAATTTTTGCAAACGAACAAGAAATCTTATCTTTAACAGATAGTAAATCCATTAAAGAGGTAATTGCTTTTGCAAAACAGATTAACAAAAATGTAGTAATTACAAGAGGAGCAAAAGGATCGATGTCAATTAATAATAATGAAGTAGTTGAATGCAAAGCTAAAAAAATTTCAAAAATTATTGATTTAACAGGAGCAGGAGATATGTTTGCGGCCGGTTATTTGCATGGCTATGTTAATAAATTATCAAATAAGCAATGTCTTCAAAAGGGTACTGATCTATCTTCAAAAATAATCCAACAAATTGGCGCTAGATTTTAAACTTTTTTTAAGTCTTTTAAAACTTCCCTTGCCTTTTTTTGATTGAGTTATTCTTGGTTTGTATTTTTTAGTGAATAGATCTTTTGCGTATAGATTTTTTTTATTTAATTTGATAGCCATTTTTATCACTTATTATAAAATTGTTATCAGAAAATTTTTTTCTTATTTTTTTTCGTAAACGATAAATATGTGTTTCAACTGTATGAGTTTCTAACTCAGATTGATAATCCCATACATCAGATTGTAATTTTTGTATTAAAACTGGATTTTTTGCTTTAAATAAATAAACAATTAGTTTACTCTCTTTTTCGGTTAATTTAATCTTACCCTTTTCAGAAAACATTTCTCTAGAATTTAGATTAATTTTATAATTTCCTACATCAATTTCTGATTGATGATTAAATTTTAACTTGAGAAATTCTATGTTGATTCGCTCTATTAAATTAAAAATTTTAATTGGAAAATAATCTAAAATAATTTGATTTTTAAGCTTGGGTATATATTTTTTTGTTAGAATTAAACAATTACTTTGTTCAAGAAAATTTTTTTTTAAAAATTGATTTTTAGAAATACTCAAAATTTTAAAATTTAAATTATCATTTATTTCACTGAAAATTTTGTAGATTATATCAAAATCATAAATTATTAATTTTTGATTATTCATATATAATAAACATATGACAATTTTTTTAAAAAATAAACAAACACTTGTCTTTGATGACTTTACATTTAAATGTAGTATCGGGAAAAAAGGTTTAGCCAATAATAAAATTGAAGGTGATAAAAAAACACCCAAAGGAATATTTGAACTAGAAAATCTATATTATAGAAAAGATCGTTTAATAAAACCCGAAACTAGCCTCAAATGCATAGTCATCAAAAAAGATATGGGATGGTGCGATGATGTTAGCAACCATAAAAAATATAACAAACTGATTAAAATTAATAAATCAATTAAACATGAAAAATTATTTAGAAAAGATTATAAATATGATCTTGTAATTCCAATTAAATATAATTTCAACAATCCTAAAGTAGGCTTAGGTAGTTGTATTTTTATACATCTTACTAAGAATTATAGAAAGACCGCAGGATGTATCACATTGAAAAAACAAGATTTTTTAATACTTCTAAAGCTAATCAATAAAAAAACAAAAATAAGAATTAATTAATTTCTCTTTCCAAAAATATCGGAGCCAATCCTTACATAAGTCGCTTGATGATTGATTGCCTCAAGATAATCACTAGACATACCCATGCTTAGCTCTGGTAAATTAAATTTTTTATTTAATAAATTCATTTCACTAAAATAAATGTTTGAATTTTTTTCAGCAGGAGGAATACACATTAAGCCGACAATATCTAAATTTAAATTTTGACAGAATAGATAAAAATTTTGAAGGTCGCTTTTGCTAATACCAGATTTTTGTTGTTCGTCGCCAATATTAACTTGAATAAATATTTTAATTTTTTTATTTTGTTTGATCTGCTCCTCAGAAATTTTTTTTGCTAATTTTTCATTATCTACTGAATGAATAAAATCAAATAATTTGACTGCAAATTTAACTTTATTGGTCTGTAATTTACCAATTAAATGAAGTTGGATTTTTGAATGAGAAATTTTTATTTTTGTCCATTTATCAATAGCCTCTTGAACTTTATTTTCTCCAAAATCAATATGACCATGATCTATTAATGGTTGGATTTGATCCATAGCAAAAGTTTTTGACACTGCAATAACTTTAATTGTCTTGTAAAGTTGAGATTTTAATTTAATTTTATTTTCTATATTAATTAAATTTTGAACTGTGATATGCATAATCAATTACCTAAAAAATATTACTTTATCAACAAACTTGATACAAATGTTTTTATTAATCTTGATAATCAAACTGCCTTAATTTATAGAAATTATTTAGATAAAATCCCTAATGAAAATCAAATTTTAAAATTTAGAGACTATTGTAAAAAAAAAAACATTAAATTTTTTTTAGCTAATAATATTAAACTAGCTCTTAAATTAAATTTAACTGGATGTTATATCCCTTCCTTTAATAAAGATGTGAAGCATTTAAATTACTCTTTTAAGAAAAATTTCATCATTATTGGTTCAGCCCATAATCAAAAACAAATCAAAAACAAAGAGCTTCAAAAAGTAAGTGCTATTTTTCTATCATCATTATTTAAAAGAAATTTAAATTTCTTAGGAATCAATAAATTTAAATCAATATCGCTTTTGACTAAAAAAAAAATAATTGCTTTAGGTGGTATTTCAAGCAAAAATATAAACCAGTTAAAACTCTTAAAAAATTATGGATTTGCAGGAATTTCTTATTTCAAACAAAAAAAAGGCCCCTAAAAGGGGCCTCTTTTAAAAAATTAATCTAAATTATATTAGAACGCAAACGAAATGCTTGTAGTGAAATATTCTTGATCTGCTGTTGCAGAAGTTGAGTAGTTAATATTTTCAGCTTCTTGCATTTGAGCTGATAAAGTCATACCACCCATAGTATAACTTGCACCAATGTTTTGGTATTCAGCATTTTCACCTACTGGCGCATCAATTTCTTCTATACCAACGTTTACTGAAAGATTCTCAGATATTGTATAAGCAATATTGTAAGATCTTACTTCTTGAGCGACGTTAGCTCCTGAAGCGACACTAGAAGCAGTTCCTGTTCCTGTTTTGTAATCGTGATCTGTTGCTGACACTGTTAAAGGTCCAAATGCATATGAAGCTTTAATCGATGTTGCATCACCATCAGCGGTTGTTCCAAGATTATCTACATCTTGTCGTGCTACTGCAACACTTAATCCATCTACACCAGTAAATTTAGCTCCATAACCCGTAACTCCAGCCTCTGCCTCGTGTGGGGTCCATGAACCATTTACACTGAAACCAGAAAATGATGGAGATGTATACAAGAATGAGTTGTCACCTCCTCCACCGTTGAGTCTTTTTGCTCCGGCAACGCTGCCAGGTATTGTACCATCAAAGTTATCCCAAATGTTACCAGCTGCAGTTCCACTTACAGATGATCCTGAACTAGAAGCATCCGCTCCGTAAAATACAAGAGTACCTAAATCATCTCTTGCAATCGTCAAAGATTGAGCTTCAAAAGGTGAATTGGATGCTGGCGCTTTTGCTTGATCAATTTCCATTTCCAAAGTAACATTTAAACCATTTTCTAGCGTACCAGTGCCAGTAAAATTAAGTTGATTACCCATCGACCATGACGATGCTGAATTTAGACTAACTCCAGAGTAATTATTATATACGATAGACGCTCCACCACTCACTGTTACAGCACCAGCAAATGCCGATGTTGAAACAAGCGACGCTGCTAGAGCAGTCATACCTATTTTTTTCATGTTTTTCATTTTTTTCCTTTATTAATTATTATTATTTGCAATATAAATTAATTTTTACTGCAATTTTGACCAACACTATAATTTTTATAAAAAAAATGACAAAATTAAATGATTTTCCTTTAAATAATTTAAAAACGTTGTAATTTTACAACATCTTAAATGGCTATTTTACTATATTTTTTAAGAAATTATCAATATTATGTATACAATTAATAAAATCAATAAACTTAATATGAACAAGCTAAATTACCTAAAATTCTTATCTATTATAGTCTTGGTTTTACTATTAAATTCTTGTGGAGGTAAATTTCCAGGTGCTGATGCAAGAAAATTTCCAGCAGATCCTGAAGAAAGAGTTAAGAAAAATCTTGCAGAAGGTCGCGGTTTTCAGTTAAACAATGTCCTTAGTTCAAAAGGGGGAGATTTTCAATTTGCAAGTTCAAATGAATTATGGAGAGCTTCGCTTGATACAATTGATTTTATACCATTATCATCGGTTAATTACAGTGGTGGAATTATAGTTACAGATTGGTATTCATCAGAAGAAAATCCCAATGAAAGCATAAAAATATCGATAAGGTTTCTATCTAACGAAATTAGAGCTGACGCTTTAGATATAAAAATTTTTAATCGAAATTGCTTAAATAACTCCTTAAATTGCGTAGTAAGTCAAACTGATGGTGTTTTAGTTTCAGAGCTTAATAAAAAAATTATAAAAACTGCTGCAGTTTATAAAGAAGAAAATAAAAAAAATAAAAAATCTAACTAGCATAATCTAAAGTTTGTGGATCGATATAATTTCAAAACTGTTGAGGAAAACTGGCAAAAATTTTGGGAACAAAACAAAACGTTCTCAACTAAGTTAGATAAAAATAAAAAGAAATATTATTGTCTTGAAATGTTTCCGTATCCATCAGGAAAGATTCATATGGGCCACGTTAGAAATTACACAATTGGCGATGTACTTGCTAGATTTAAATCTTTACAAGGCTATAATGTTCTTCACCCAATGGGTTGGGATTCTTTTGGTTTACCAGCAGAAAATGCAGCGAGACAAAATAAGT
>Ga0194123_10003088_pt1 | contig 20492 bp, 15 predicted proteins | sample TA2MahsurfametaG_5_FD_155479 | JGI IMG/M metagenome (GOLD analysis project Ga0194123, IMG submission 155479) | Freshwater microbial communities from Lake Tanganyika, Tanzania - TA2015023 Mahale A surface | ecosystem: Environmental > Aquatic > Freshwater > Lake | place: Tanzania: Lake Tanganyika... | reverse complement strand
AGGTCATTATACAGAGTTTTCAGGATTGTGTCAAGCGATTAGGAAAAGCAGTGACTTTGTTGATACCCAGATACTCATTATAGAGTTGTTTTTCCATCAGGTGTGCTTCACATTCCCAGGGTTGGTCTGAATAGTCCGTCTCCGTGTGGTCTATGCCCCTCCAAAGGCGTTTGCCGTGCTTGTCCTTAAGATTCCCCATTACGTGTTGATAAACGTGATAGAGTTCGTGAAAGAGAGTTTGGAGATACGAATCAGAGTCCATTTGATTGTGTAACTCAATCTCAAACTCACGGGGGCGATGATTACAATCAGTTACAGAGCAGTATCCATAGACACCCTCTCGTGCAAGACCACGGTGATTGACTGTAATTTCAAGTTTGTGGCGTGGAAGATACTTTGCAACAAACCATTCCACAGCATCGGTGCAGCGACGCTTGCTGTAAGAGTATCCACTGGTGTATAGTGTAAGCATCAGAACAGTGCGTTGATCGCAACTTCAGATACTTTAACACCCCAGTGCGTCGCCCAGACGAAGGATGTGACAAAAATCAATCTGTCCAGTGTGGAGTACCTCATCGGTCCCTTGTGTGTTTTCACCTATTATAAAACCTCTCAGGGGTGTTCTGAGAGGTTTGTGTGCCAGTTTATGAAGTGGTTTATGGTATAATTAGATTAAGAATTAAAGAAAATTTTGTCTTATTACAGTCATTTAGTTATTTATAATCCTAAAAGACTTTTGAGATCTTCTACTGTGAGACCGATATTAGCTAGCTTTTCCTCTGCTGTTGGTTCTGGTTCTGGTTCTGGTGTAGGCATTGGTTCTGGTGCTGGAATAGTTGCAACAATTGCATCCCATTCAGTTTTCGTAAGAATTTCTAATCCAGGAGTTACTTCTTCAACGAGAACACTATCATCAGTTGTAGAGAGACAATAATCAACACCACGATCATCAGTTAACCAATAACGAACCTGAAGACCAGGAATTGAAGGATGACTTTGAAGAGGACCATTTTGACCTGGTTCGGTAAGGTATTCTCCATTTCTTACCCAATAATGCTTTAGATATTGCATTGTTTTATAAAATTTTATGAATTTCTTTTATTATTTAGCAGACACTATACTTATTAAGTAACTCCTGATCTTCTTGTTCTTTTGTTTTCTGACCTTTTATTCTTGCCCAAGTTACAATTGAAAATCTTTCGCCTGATTTGACTGGATTTACGCCATGTAAATAATTTTGATCTGATGGAAATGCTACAAGAAGTCCTGGTTTTGGTTTAACTTGAATATGAAGATCTGGAAATACAAACTCCCCACCTTCAAATTCATCATTCAAAAATAGAACCAACGAAAGATCTCTGTCTGTGGACTTTCTCCAAATCTTATCACCATTAGGAGCAATCCAAATAGATCTTCCATCAATATGAGGAGCATAATGACCCCCTACACCATATCTCAAAAACTGCGGAACTTCACTATCACTGACTTCTATGTTGTAAAAAGGATTAATGATGTGCTTTACAATATTCTTAAACAGTTCTTCAATCTTTGGAAATAAATCTCCAAACTCAATGATCTGTGTGTCTCTTATATCCTTATCTACAATCCAAGAAGTTTCTCCAGTCTCATTGGTTTTGTCTGGGTCAAAGACCGATAGATCAGTTGTGGTTGATTGTTTTGCGTGATTGATGAGTTCTTGGATTGCTTCTGGTGTTAATACATTTGGTTCAATCAAGATGTTTGATAAAAGGTTCATAATGTTTGGGGTTCTTTGTGAGTATTTATGAATTAGCGGCGTTAGTGGTTGCTGCTGTTCTAATACTAGTCAATATATTTCCTCTAGAAAGTGCTGTAGCAGTATCATTAGAATAATTAATTCTATTTGTCGGACCATTGGAAAAATATCCAAAATTAGTATTCCCTGTTGCTGAATTTTCTGTTTGAGATGTATTTAATGGACCTCTTACTGATGCTGTTGATGTGTCGTTTGAGTAATTTATACGATCTACTATAGAATTACCAGGAAAATCACCACCACCAAAATAACCAAAGTTAGAGTTTCCTGTTGCTGCTATTGAATTTCTTGCTAAACTTAATGGACCTCTTACTGATGCTGTTACACTATCATTAGAGTAATCTATACGGTCTACTGTTGATCTTGATCCAGGAGCACTACCACCACCAAAATAACCAAAGTTAGAGTTTCCTGTTGCACCCATTACTCCTCTATTTCCAGAAAGTTGCCCTCTTCTAATTCCACTCAAATTGTCATTTGAATAATCTATTCGTTCAATTAAAGAACGATTATCTTGATAATATGAACCACCAAAAAATCCAAAATTATTATTTCCAACTCCAGATAGTGCCTGCCTCGCAGTAATTGTTCCTCTTATAGAAGCAGTTGAAATATCATTTGAATAATCTATTCTATCAACAGTTGATCTATTGGGATTTCCTGTAAGTACACCACCAGCAAAATAACCAAAATTAGAGTTTCCGCAAGATCCTGCTCGGTATAATCCATTACTTAGAGGACCTCTTTGTGTTGCATTTGCGGTATCATTAGAAAAATCAAGTCTAGAAACAATAGAAGAAAAATCTGGAATACCACCACCAAAATATCCAAAAGACCCCAACACACGCTTAAATGGTAGATCTAAAGTATTCGCATCATTAAAGACTATCTGCTTCTGTAAGACTTGTGGTAGAGGATTTGTGAAGTAGATTGGAGCACCACCATAAGCAAGTGGAGAGGTTGCTGTGAGTACTGATTTTGCAGTTGATAATGGACCTCTTACTGATGCTGTTGCTGTGTCGTTTGAGAAGTTTATGCGGTCTACTGTTGATATACCTCCTCCCGCAGAATAGGCAAAATTGGAATTATCAGTACCGCAGTTTTGATTTATAGTATTGGAAAGATTTCCTCTAAATGATGGAGTAGATGTATCATTTGCATAGTCAATTCTTTCTACACTTGAAAATGGTCCTGCACCTCCAGCAAAATATCCAAAATTATTATTACCAAATGAACCTAATCTTCTTCTCGCAGCAATTAAATTAGTTCTTGCGAGAGCAGTCATTAAATCGTTTGCATAATCTACTCTATCAATTGTACTAACATTTGAGGATATAGAGGGTATAAATCCACCTGCAAAATATCCAAAGTTTTGATTTCCTGTAGCACAGTTCTCTTGGAATCCCCTCGACAAACTTACTGGACCTCTTACTGATGCTGCTGAGGTATCCGTTGAGTAATCAATTCTATCTACAGTAGAAGTAGAAGGACCACTTCCATAAAAATATCCAAAGTTTGAATTTCCTGTTGCACCCAAATATGATCTAGCAGAACTTAATGGTCCCCTAACAACAGCATTTTGTGTATCACTAGAATATTCTAAACGATCTACTGTAGAATATGTTACAGAAATTGCTGGATTTTGTCCGGCACCATAATATCCAAAATTAGAATTTCCTGTTGCCGCTAGTCCTAATCTAGCACTACTCAAAGCACTTCTTACACTTGCAGTAGAAGTATCATTCGCATAATCTACCTTATCAATTGTTGCAAGAGTATTGGTTCCATCACTTCCACCACCAAAATACCCAGCATTAGGAACAGTTGGGAATGTGAAGTTAGAAGCAAAGGAAGATTGTGGAGAACCCCCGAAACTGTGGGAGGAGGTTGCTTCTCCATCTCCTCGTCCAGTCGATAAATTTCCTCTTGTAGATAATGATGAAGTATCATTAGAATAATCTAATCTTTCTATAGACGAAAACGCAGGAAATTCACGATAACCGCCGCCAAAAAATGCAAAATTTGAATTACCACAACCAAAATGTCTTTCTCTAAATATATTTAAGTTTGCTCTTATACTTGCTACAACTAAATCATTAGCATAAGAAATTCTATCTATTCTTGTTGTTAATGATGGTGATCTACCTCCAGAATAATAACCAAAGTTTAAATTGCCCGTAGATACAGGCTCGTCTCTTGCTAAACTTAATGGACCCCTTACAGATGCTGTTGCACTATCATTGGAGTAATCTATGCGGTCTACTGTTGAAAAAATTGTAGGTCCAGTAAAACTCAAACCACCGCCAAAATAACCAAAGTTAGAGTTTCCAGAACCATTTGTTCTATTCTTTCCAGTAACTAGTGCTCCTCTTCTTGTTGCTGTTGCTAAATCATTAGAGTAATCAATTTTATTAATAACATTACTAGTTTGAAAATAACCAAAATTTTTATTTCCCACTGCAGCACAAAACTGCATAGGATTTACTAAATCTCCTCTTCTACTTGTAGTTGAACTATCATTAGAATAATCAATACGATCTACATTTGTTCTTGCTCCTGGTATTGGAGGAGAATTATACCCGCCACCGAAATATCCAAAATTGGAGTTTCCTGTTGCACCTTGAGAAATTCTTGGAACACTTAATGAACCTCTTACTAATGCGGTTTGAGTATCATTAGAAAAATCTAATCTGTCTACAATATTTGTTGATACATTAAATCCTGATTGGTATAATGCTCCCCTTACTCCACCACCAAAATACCCATATTCCCTATAAGTCTCTCTAGTTCTCTCAGGAACTAAACCAACAAGTTGCCTTTTACGATAGTCAGTTAATGAAAATATAGATTTAGTATTATTCGCCATCAGTATTAGACACTTTTTTAGTATTTATGAAATCTTCAAATAATAATCATTAGAACAGTCTTCCCGCCAATATTCCATACCACTATATTTCTCTATAACTTCAGTACTTAAAACTTCTTCTGGTTTCTTACAAGTTTTTTTAATCGTTCTTCCAACGGTGTGCATTCCCTCTAGGTTATATTGAAAAATATCATTCTCTGGATACTTGTTCTCTAAGTTCTCATAAGAATGCGACCATCTCTCAAGTCCCCAAAAATCATAAATCTCATTCATCACCTTATCAGTATTCTCAACTAAATCATCATACTCAACAATCTTCAATAAACTCTCTTCACCACGAATAAAAGGACGACTCATTGCGAATAATGCTTGTCCTACAATACCATAATCACTCATTAAGTAATCACAGCGATTATCATCATTGACTTCAATTTTATTATCAATCAAATACTGATCCACAAAAGAAACCTTATCGCTGTTTCTGTGAATTAAACCAATAAAACTTGCAAGGATTTCTGGAATACTTCTTACAGGACATACAATCTTTACATCTTCTTTGATATAAGTTCTAAACCTTTCAATGTTATTTGGAATTGCTCTGTTGAATTCTATGATTTTTGTTTTACCTTCTTTCTTCATAATGTTATCATAGAAATGATCCATTAGATTTGATAGAACATCATAGCAACCTTGTGGATTTGGAGAAGCAAGTAGCATTTCACTAGACTGAAAGTATTTGTCTGTGTAGTAAAGAAGTTCTACTGATGGACTTATAGGACCTGAATATAAGGTCTCATTTTGATTGAGGATAGATCTTAAAAGTGTGGAACCAGACCTTGGAAGTCCGGCAAGAAAATGCATTTCATATTTCATATCAAGTATTAAAAAAGAACAATTGAACTAAACGACTTTGTGCTGGGTCTTTTGGACCGAAGTTTATATGATGACTATGATACATCCAAGCACGAAATAAAATCAAACGATTAAACTTTGGTGGTACTTTGCTGTATATATCCCACTTATCTAAATCTAATCCATCACCATAAATGATTGATTGTCTTAATTCATCATAATGACTATAACCAAAGATTTCTGCTTCTTCCTTGGTTCTTGGTGTTGCGTCTGTTTTTAATGCTTTATGTCTTGCAAAGAGTGTACCAGAATCTGGGTTTGCTTGAAGTTGTTCTGGTGTGGATAGATAACAAACACCACCCCATTCCCATCCATTATCAACGTGAACCTTTTGAAGTTTTGAATTCTCTTGGTCTGCTGTATCCCAAGAGTATCTAAAGTATCCAAAAGGATTTGATGGTTTAATTGGTCTTTGAATTATGAATTCTATCTTTGATTTTAATAGGTTTTCTTGGAAACCTGTTGTTGAATTTTCGCCGGGATAAGTAGATTTTTCTTCTGCTGAATAATTTGCAGATATTGCGTAGTCTCTTACTTCTTGTGGATTATCGTGGAAGTCGTCAAGTATGATGATTGATCGTCTCATTGGGGTTCATTATGTAGTTAAAGGTATTTATGAAGATCTTGCGTTGGTGGTTGCTGCTAATCCATTTCCTCTAGGAGAACTTAATAATCCTCTTGATAATGATAATGCAGTATCATTACTATAATCTATTCGAACAACTCCGCTAAATCCACCAAATCCTCCACCACCCCAATAACCAAAATTATTATTTCCTGTTGATCCACTACCATCTATAGAAACAGTTAATATACTTCTTGTAACTTTTGCTGCAGTATCATTTGCATAATTTATACGGTCTACACTACCATAATTACCAAAATAACCGAAGTTTAAGTTTCCTGTTGCTGATGGAAAATATCTAGGATTTATATTTCCACGAATTGATGTACTTATATTATCATTTGCATAATCTATACGATCTACAATTGATCTATTAAGAGCACCAGGAGTTCCAGCAACATATCCAAAATTAAAATTTCCAGTTCCACAAGTATATCCAACTGCAGCACTCAATTGCCCTCTTCTCGATTTACTTGTAGTATCATTTGCAAAATCCATACGAAATATATGAGATAATGTTGGAGAATAATGCCCACAAAAATACCCAAAATTAAAATTGCCCAAAGCAGCATATCTTATTTGAATTGGACCACCAGATGATCGTATTGATGTTCTTGTAGAATCATTAGAGTAATCAATTCTATCTATAATTGTAGTGGAAGGAGAAAGACCTCCAGCACTACCAACATACCCAAAATTGTTATTCCCAACTCCACCAGCACCATCTTTAACTATCGATAAGGGACCTCTTATTGATGCATTTGTTGTATCATTAGAATAATCTATACGATCTACTGTAGAATAATTTGTTGGATATGATGTTCCTCCTGCAAAATACCCAAAAGACCCCAGTGCTCTCTTCTTCACACTATAATTCGTGGTGTCTTCAATTCTTCGCATTGACTGAATATCAAAGAATGTTGAAGTTGGTGTGAAGTCTGTTGCACCACCGAATGCTGTTGGAGATATACCCGCTAACTCATATCTTGCTGCAGATAATGGACCTCTTATGGTTGCTGTTGCGGTGTCGTTTGAGTAGTCTAGTCTATCTACAGTAGAAAATTGACCTGGACTTCCTTCACCTCCAATGTATGCAAAATTAGAATTACCAGTTGCTCCAGATCTTTCTTTGGGGACAGAAAGATTCCCTCTCACACTTGCGGTTGATGTATCACTGGAATAATCAATTCTTTCAGTTGTTGATATTTTAACATCAGGAGACCCTGCTCTACCACCAAATACATAACCAAAGTTTTGATTTCCTGTTGAAGATCCATAACATTTTGCTGCATTCAATGGACCTCTCACTGATGCTGTTGCAGTGTCGTTAGAGTAGTTGATACGATCTATAATTGAAAACAAGGTTGGTCCTGGAACAAAACCACCTACAAAATATCCAAAATTTGAATTACCGGTGGATGAAAGAGCATTTTTTTGTTGACTTAATGGACCTCTTACTGATATTGTTGATATATCATTAGCATAGTTGATACGATTGACCAAAGAGTATTGTTGAAAAGTAGGTCCTGGTGAAGTTCTTCCTCCACCAAAGTATCCAAAACTAGAATTTCCCACTGCCGCTAAACGAAATATTTCTGGACGTGCTAATGAATTTTTAACTAGTGCCGTTTGAGTATCATTTGAGTAATCTACTCTGTCTATGGTGGAATAACCAGGAAATCCACCACCAAAATACCCAAAATTACTATTGCCTGTTGCTGCTAAACCGTATCTTCCTACACTTAATGGTCCTCTAACCGATGCAGTCGAAGTATCTGTAGAATAATCTATACGATCTACAGTAGACAAGTTTGTATTTCTACCACCACCAAAATACCCAAAAGGTTTTGCAAACACTCCGTATTGTGAGATTGGAGAACCACCGAAACTGTGGGAGGAGGTTGCTGATGTAAAACTTCTACTTGAACTCAGTGGACCTCTTACACTTGCTGTTACTGTGTCGTTAGAATAATCACATCTATTGACAATAGAAAAAAGAACACTTGATGCTTCATTTAAATTGAAATATCCAAAATTAGAGTTTCCAGTTGCTGAAACAATACCCATTGATGAAGTTAAATTAAATCTGGAACTAAATTCTACTAAATCATTTGAATAATCTAATCTGCTAACGGACGATGATGGGCCAAAACCAGTCCCAAAATAACCAAAATTAGAGTTTCCGGTTGCTTGTGATAATGATCCTGAAATAACAAAATTTGCTCTTGCTAATGGAGATGAAAGATCATTAGAATAATTAATTCTATCAGTCTGATTTCCTCCTTTATACCATCCAAAATTAGAATTTCCTGCTGCAGATCCTTCTGACTTTACTCTAGCGAAATTTGCTCTTCTATTGGCATTTAATAAATCGTTTGAGTAATCTAAACGATCTACAATCGTTGTTCCAATTCCATCAATTCTTCCGCCACCAAAATAACCAAAATTTTTATTTGATGATGCACCGAAAACTCTTCCTCTCCCTATTGATAAATTTGTTCTATGTGAAGTTGAAGTATCATTAGAATAATTTATTCTTTGAACTCTTGTTTGTATATTTGATCCTTGGGATCCACCAGAAGCAATATAACCAAAATTTTCATTTCCAGTTGATCCTGCACCATAAGTTGTGGCAACCAATGAACCCCTAACTGATGCTGTTGCTGTGTCGTTTGAGTAATCTATACGATCTACTGTTGATAATGGTCCAGGACCACCACCACCAAAATACCCATATTCCCTAAGTGCCTCTCGTGTCTTGTCTGGTATAAGACCTTCTAAGTTTTTATCATTATACCCAGAAAGACCAAAGACTCCAGTATTAGTCATCTAACCCAACAGACACTATTATGAGTTATTTATCTTCACCCAGAACTTTCTACAATCACTGTCTTCACCATCAGCATAAAACAAATTAGCATCAAATAATATCAAACGATTATATTTCACAAAGTATTCCATATACTTCTCATAATTTTCATCATCAAACTTATAACCTTCTTCTATACTTTGAATACCTAACCATTTCATTTTGGTTTCATTAGGATATTCTTCGTCTAATGTTTCTTTATGCAACCAAAATGAAATTGCTTTCTTATTCACACATTCTGTTGGAAAGTCAAGGTAAAGTACTGCAATGTAATCAGCAGTTGTTGGTTCTGTATCAAGTATAATATTTGATTGTAGAATATGTGCGATCTTATTTGAGATTTCTTGTGTTGGTTGTTGTGAATGAGTATTTTTATAAGTCAGTGGTTCGTCAAGGAAGTTGTCGATGATGAGGATTTTATGTTTCATGATGTTTTTGTATATTTATAGTGTGTATTGAAGGACTTCTACTTTTATGATGTCTTTATGTTTTTTATATTTTTTATGTTGCAAATTTCTCATACAGTCTTCATCGTATTGTGGGTTTTGTCTACAAAATTCTGCTTTTCCTTCATACCAATCAATTACTCTACCATCTTTAAAGTATATTCTTATAGGATGACAAGTTGATTTTGTAGGTCTTCCGTAGATTGGTTGAGGATTTCCTGGATTTTGTGGATCATATTGTTCTACTTTTACGATGTCCTTATAAGGATTTTTTCGTCCTTTTTCTAAACGGAGCAACCCATTTCTATCATATTCTGGGTAATCTTCACAGAACCTATACTTACCTTCTGGATAATCAAGAATTCTTCCATCATTAAAGTAAATGCGAATTGGAATTTTTGCTGATGGTTTTATTTTCTTAAGTTTTTTGATGATAGGTACTGGTTCTGTTGGATTATCGGGGTCAATCTCTTCTACTTTAATCATATCAATGTGTTGTTTTCCTTTTCCCTTTTCAATCAAAGAAATGCTGCTTGCATTATATTGTGGGTTTTCTTCACAAAACTGTGCTTTGCTACCATACCAGTCAATTACTCTCCCATCTGCAAAATAAAATCTTAAAGGACTTTTAACTTGTTGATTATTTAATCCACTTATACTTGAAGTATATCGTATTCTTGCTGCTTCATATAATCTAGAGTTATAATATCTTGGTCTATTATCATTTCCGCCAGTTTTCATAGAAAGATGTGCTTTAGTCATCTGTAAAGTTTTTCTATCATTTACTCCATATCTTTGGACGAATGCTTTTTCTAATACGGCGTGAAGAATATAATGTTCTCTTGCACTAACTTCAATCAATCTATTATTAGATACATTCCTACCAAACATACAAGCTGGAAAAATATGATGACTTTCTGTATAAAGTCCTTGTTTCTTTGCTTCCTCTTTAGTAAGTCCTCTTGATTCAAACTTACGGACGAGTTTGCAGTATAATTTTAGATAGTTCATTCTTATTGATTTTTAGTTTGGCATAATTATTTAGCATAGCATACCATTAAAAAAGGAGGAACAAAAGTCCCTCCCCTTTTTTTGGTTTAAGTCGCCAAACTAAAAACCATAGTTATTTATTCTTCAACAATTTCAGCATTTTCTGGTGATCCAGTGATTTGTTGTTGTTCTTGTGCTTTGAGTCGTTCTTGTTTTTGTGCTTCTTTAAGTGTAATTTGTTGTTTGAAGTTTTCCATTTTTGCTTCAATCATTTTTTTGCGTTCTTCTGGTGGTAGATAATTACCAGCACCAAGATCAACACCCATTACATCCTCATAACCACGAATAACATTCTGTTCTAGTTCACTTACAAACTTCATACGACCTTCTGGTGAAGATAGTGCTTCTCCAAGTGATGGGAAACCTTCGTTGAATTGATTTCGTTGGTCAATGAGTGCTGGTGCAGTAGATCTACGAACACTATGAATGTTACCTATCGAGCAATTCAACTGTGCTCCTAAGGCTTCATCTAAAATTTGCTCCGAAAATCTAGACTTCCAGTAGTTTTCTTCGTTAGCAAGGAACTGCTCTCTGGAAACTGGTTGTCCACCATTACGCTCAGTAAGTTCTGCAAGCATCTTATCAAGGTGTTCCATTTGATAAAGACGGTCACGTACTTCAAGTTCACTAGATTTTAGGAAATGTTCTAGTTGCATTTGATCCAAATCATACCAACAAAGTTTTTTACCACCGCCACCGGGACCACCACCAGTGCATTCCCACTGAATTGGTTTAGTTGTGTCTTGGTCTTTCCACTTATATTCAAACTCTCTTACTTTCTCCTGCATCTCAAGCAGCTTACTCATAAGACCTTCCGCCATCTGTCTACGAGACTTCAATACACTTTCATAAGCACTCTCAAGTGTATAAGTTTCCAACAATGCAAACTTCTCTAACTGGAAATTAGTTCTTCCTTGTGCTAGTTCTTTATCAATTTCGTGGTACTTATAAACATTCTCAAATGCTTTATTTAAGTACTCACCCGCTTTATCACCAACTGCTTCTTCTACAGTTCTAAATCCTAAACTATTTTCAGGTAAAATAGACATAAAACTCCAAATCCTTAATGTGTTTATTCAACTGTTGTATTTATTAAAATTAAAGTAACTTCCTGTGGTCGTAGAAGCCACATCAGCAACTTTATCTTCTACATAAGTTTCTCCTTTACGACCAGAAACTTTATTATTCATAAACTCCCCACTATTCCTAGTCGGCATAAATCCTTCACCAGCAGTATCCACACGCCCCTCTAACTGCTTTATAAGATCCTTCCACATTCCAGCAATCTTTCGCCAATCATAAGACTTCACAACCCACTCACTACAAGACTGTGATACTTCATCATAAGTCTTTCTATCTTTATCAAAGTAATCCAATGCAACACAGGTTGCTTCTGCAAACTGCTTTACAAATCGTTCAGTGACTTCAAAACCTTTAGATGTTCTTTGACCTTCAATGGGAACCACAGTCGCAAGATTTGGTCCTGCAACTTCTTCTAGTGCTCCAATATCAGTAATAATAGGATAAGCACCACATCTCATTGCTTCACACATTGAAACACCAAATGTTTCTTCCCAGATACAAGGGGATATGAAAAATGCTGATTGTTGATAGTGTGAAATAAGTTCTTGTCGGTCTATTGCCCTTGAATATTCTACATTTGGTAGAGACTTGAGATAATCATAAAGTTCAAAGTATGGATCATTTTGTGGTCCATAAAGAGACATTGATGAAAAGATTTTGAACTTTGCATCTGGGTGAATTTGATGGACTAATGGAATGACTGCTGCAAGAACTGGAAGTGCTTTATAAGGTATTGAGGTGTAGATAAGTTGTTTTTTCTTTTGGTTGGAGTAGGTGTATTGAGGGTCTACACCATTGGGAATGACTGTGATTTTATTCTCTGGGACTTTATGAAACTGTTGAAGAGTTTGTTTCGCCCAGTTTGATGGTGCTACGATATGAGTAACTTGTTCGTGGAAAAAGTTTTGATAAACTTGTTGATCGTATGCGTGATGAGACCACAAGATTTTGATTGGTTTGTTTGAGGACTTAAGTTCTTGTGGAAGATGAGAAACTATAATGTTCTCTGGGAATTTATAGTATTGTTGGAGGTATTCGTAAGAAGTTTCGGTTGCACCTGAAATCATAGTGAGTAATGATATATTTGTGAGTATTTATGAGAATCTTGCGTTGGTTGTTGATGCGAGAGTTAATCCTCTATTAGAACTTAATAAACCTCTATTTAATCCAATTGATGTATCATTAGAATAATCTATACGACTTATTCTAGAAAATCCACCAAATCCACCACCACCAAAATATCCAAAGTTAGAATTTCCTGTTCCCGCTAATTCTTCTATAGAAAAACTTAACGGACCCCTTACTGATGCTGTTGCTAAATCATTTGCGTAATCTATGCGGTCTACTGTTGATAAAGTTCCAGGAGCACCACCACCAAAATACCCAAAGTTAGAGTTTCCTGTTGCTGCAGATTTTTGTCTTGCTAAACTCAATGGACCTCTTGTTGAGGTTAAAGATGTATCATTAGAATAATTTATACGGTTTACTGTTGATATTGGTCCATCTCCACCACCATAATAACCAAAGTTGGAGTTTCCTGTTCCGGGAAAGTATCGCCTGGATGCACTTAATGGACCTCTAACCAATGCTGTTGCTGTGTCATTTGAGTAATCTGTGCGGTTTGTTGTTGATACTGGATTTGCCACTCTTCCACCAACAAAATATGCAAAATTTAAGTTTCCTGATGCTGCTCTTCTATTTAATTGTGAAGTTAAATTTCCTCTGTTTAATGTAATTACAATATCATTTGAATAATTTATTCGGTCTACATTTGAAAGATGAGAGTTTGTAGATGTAACGAAACCACCACCACAATAACCAAAATTAGAGTTTCCAGTTCCACTAAATGCTGCTCTACTGAAACTTAATGGTCCTCTTACTGATGCTGTTGCAGTGTCGTTGGAGTAATCTATACGGTCTATAGTAGAAAAATCTGTAGGGAATGCTGCTCCACCAATATAATACCCAAAAGACCCCAACACACGCTTAAATGGTAGGTCTAAAGTATTACTATCAACAAACTGTGTTGCTGCACGGATATAAGTTGGTAATGGATCTATGGAAGTATTTGGAGCACCACCGAATGCTTGTGAGGATGATGCTGTTAATGAAGACCTTGCAGAAGATAGTGGTCCTCTTGTTGATGCTGTTTGAGTATCGTTAGAGAAATCTATGCGGTCTACTGTTGATACGGGTCCAGGAGCACCACCACCAAAATACCCAAAGTTAGAGTTTCCTGTTGCCGAAATATCACTTCTAGACAAACTTAATGGTCCCCTAACTAAAATTAAAGAAGTATCATTTTGATAATCAAAACGATCAACATTAGACATTGCAGCATTAGAAGCATCTCTACCACCACCAAAATATCCATAATTAAAGTTTCCAACTCCGCCCAAATCATTTCTATATGAGGGTAATAAATTTCTTGTTAAAGATGTTACATTATCATTACTATAATCTATTCTATCAATTAAAGTTCCACCTGCTGGAACAGTTCCTCCATAACCACCTCCAAAATATCCAAAGTTAGAATTTCCAATAGAACCTAGTCTTCTTCTTCCAAGAGTTAGATTGCCCCTTGACGATGCAGTAACAGAGTCATTAGAATAATTTACTCGATCTATTGTCGATACATTTATAGGTGTGAATCCTCCCGCAAAATAACCAAAATTAGAATTTCCAGTTGCTGTTAAAAATGTTCTTGCTAAACTTAACGGACCTCTTACAGATACTGTTGCATTATCGTTCGAGTAATCTATACGATCTATTGTTGATAAGTAAATTGGAAATGATCCACCTCCACCAAAATAACCAAAATTATTATTTCCAGTTGCTGCTAACTGACCTCTACCAAAACTTAATGGTCCTCTAACAGAAGCAGTATTTGTATCGTTTGTATAATCAACACGGTCTACTGTTGAGAAATTAGCAGGAGAAGGGTTATTTCCACCCCCAAAATAACCAAAAGGAGCAGTAGCACTCCAAGGTGCTCCAAGATACGAAACAGGAGAACCACCGAATGAGTGGGAGGAGGTTGCTGCTATATATCTTGTTGCTGAACTTAATGGACCTCTTATGGATGCTGTTTGAGTATCATTTGAGTAATCTATGCGGTCTATAGAAGAAGAAGATATTGGGGCAGTTATTCTACCACCACCAAAATAACCAAAGTTTGAGTTTCCAGATGCTCCCAAAAATGATCTTGCTAAACTTAATGGACCTCTTACTGATGCTGTTGCTGTGTCGTTGGAGTAGTTTATGCGGTCTACTGTTGATCTTGCAGGATCACCACCACCAAAATAACCAAAGTTAGAATTTCCTGTTGCTGCTATTGCATTTTTTGCAGAAGTTAATGGACCTCTTACTAATGGAGTTTGATTATCGTTTGAGTAATTTATACGGTCTACTGTTGATACATTTCCAACTGCTGGGGAAACATAACCACCACCAAAATACCCAAAGTTAGAGTTTCCAGATGCTGCTATATATCTTCTAGCAGAACTTAATGGTCCTCTTACTGATGCTGTTTGAGTATCATTAGAGTAGTCTATGCGGTCTACTGTTGATACTGGTCCAGGAAGACCACCACCAAAATAACCAAAGTTAGAGTTTCCTGTTGCCGCTAGTCCATATCTTGCTAAACTTAATGGTCCTCTTACTGATGCTGTTGCACTGTCGTTTGAGTAATTTATACGGTCTACTGTTGATCTAGCATAACCACCACCAAAACCACCACCAAAATAACCAAAGTTAGAGTTTCCTGTTGCTGCTGGAAGCGTTCTTGATACACTTAATGGACCTCTTATGGATACTGTTGCACTGTCGTTTGAGTAATCTATACGGTTTATTACTCCGAAACCAAAATATCCATATTCCCTATAAGACTCTCTATTTCTTTCTACCCACTGACCTTCTCTTTGAAGTTCATAGACTTCACCAATACCAAAGATATTAGTTCTTGCGTCCGCCATTATTGTTCCTCAAACAGATGTGAACCAGTGTGTGATAAATGAATACTTGTATCTAACCAACACTCATATCCAAGACTTCGTGCTCTCCAAAAGAAACTAATGTCTTCAGGCATAAAACTTGGACCATTCTTATGCTCCAAGAAGTAATGATAAGAATGATGATATTCTGTTTCACTAGGTCTTACATTACTATCATCAAGTGAAGGATAATATTTCAATTCTGGATAAGCAGCAGCAATATCATAAAATACCTTACGATGTATCATTACAAATCCCATTCCATTATGTTCTATCTTCACTAAATCACCTTGCCTCTCCTCTGGGCCCGCAAGTTTATAATTGTATCGTAAAGGAATAGACTTCATAGGATAAGGAGCAGCAACAATGTCCTTCTTATGACTCAAAAGTTTTAATACAGAAGTTGGATCAAATCCAATATCACTATCAAGAAAAAACAGATATTCGTGATCTGTATTATTTAGAAAAAAGTTAGCAATCTTACTTCTTCCTTGACTAATCAAAGAAGAATTAGCAACAGTGAATAATCCGTGTGGTATTCCTTCTCTTACAAATAACTTTCCAAGATTGAATAAACTCATTGTGGTTTTTTCACAAACCACTCCACCATAACAAGGCAATGCTATAAAAATACTCATAAGGTAATATTTCGTCCTGATACTTGTATATCTATGGTTTGTGCTAGGTTAGCATCAATACCGACAGTCTCTGCATCCATTAACAATTGAAAACCAGTTTCAAGTCTTTTTGGAGTATCACAAATCTCCACTGAAGCAAATGATGGTATCATTAGGTTTCTTGCAAGATATTTAATATTATCAATTGTAAATGTGACTGCAGTTCCAACAGCAATTGATGAATTTACTGTTGATCCTGCTCCAATTGTGATGAATGTATTACCGACTGAAACGATTGAAACATTACTAATTGGAGTCACACTAATAAGATTTCCAGGAACAACAACTTGCTCTAAAGTATTATTGGTTAAATTATCAACAAAAATAACTGTAGATCCTGCAGAAATTGTAGTATTCGTAGTTGCAGTATAAGTCAAGGAGTTTGCTTTTTTTACCTTTAATGAAACATCATAATCACCTACAAATTCGGTATTTGTTAAACGAATGGATTGTAGAAGAAGTGGGAATGTCGTTGCTGATACAATACCGATATTTGGTATTGCAGTTCCTAAACCAATGTTTGCACCACTTGTAGTTCCAAATCCAACAAAGTTTGTGTTTGTGGTTTCCTCATAAGAAATGCAAACGTCTATCGCATTTGATAAACCAGATCCATTTACATCTACGCCACGAATTTCAATTTGATCACTTGGATTCATTACGGCAGGTTGTTTAAGTATTTCTACAACACCTCCAACTGGAATTGGAACATCAAATGCAACATAAGACTCTACAGTTGTTCCACCACCAACAGGAAAACGATCAAATCTTACATCAACACCAACTTCTGTCTTTGCAAGTCCTGGTTGTGTAATGGAAACTTCATTCTCTTCGTTATTTCCAAGACTATTATTCTTAGAATATCCATAACCCCTTGAAAGTAGATTCAGTCTTATGACCTTTCCGTCACTATCTACATCAGCAGTAATGGAAGCTCCAATACCAGTGGTAGAGGCAATTGATACTATTGGTGGTGTTGTATAACCTTCTCCTGGAGTGTTTAAGAAGACACCCGTAACCTCTCCAAGTGTTAATGTTGTAGTTCCAGTTTCTGTTGTTCCACCACCTACAGGACTTTGGAATGTTACGGCAGGGGCAGTGGTATAACCAAATCCATTAAAGGTTAATGCAACTCCAGTAATTCTTCCACCAGAAACTGCTGTTACAATACCAATCGCACTTGTAATACCTGCATATGCTGGGTCTCCTGTGGTTCCAACTCCAACAAAACTTGTAGTCGCAATAGATATAAGACCTTGAATACGATTAAATATGTCTGTTGTTCCCATACTCACAAAAACATCACCACTAGTGTATCCAGTTCCAACACCGTTAGTTGTAATTCCTGTTACAGCACCAGCAAGAGTATTAATACCAACAGTAGCACCAGCACCTGTTGGTTGTCTTCTTGCTCTGTTCGCCACATTAATTGAATGAACGATATATCTTCGATTTGCTGTGGAAGGAAATGTAATAATTGCACTTGATACTCCAGTAGGAGAAGCATAAACCGAACTTGTAATACCAGAATAGAATGGATATGCATTAAAAACATCACCAGAAAATGATGATGCAGTCGCTACGCCAACAATATTTGTATCTCCAATAACTGTTAAACTTGCAAAAGGATTGGTGGTTCCAATACCAACACGGTTATTATTTAATACAAAATCACTACTAAAACCAATTCTATTTTTAGACATTGTATGTTCTTGTACTCCTTATAAGACTATTTAGACTGTTATGCGTTGTGATAAAACTTTCACTGTTGCTGATGTTGCACTATTCATACTAATTCTCAATAAGCAATTTCCACCAGAAACTGTACCACTAAAACTTCCAAGATAATCATTAGTAGCAATTGATCCATATTCAATCAAATCAGTAGTCGTTCCATCATGAATAATTAAAATATCACTTGCCTGATAATTTGTGCTTTGTGTAATTTGAACTTGAACTCTTGCAGATCTAAAGACAGTTGCAGAGAAACTATCAATCGTTGTTGCAGATGTAGTTGCTACTGTAGTTGTTGTATCTTGGAAACCTGATACTGAACCAATCGATAGTTTTGCAGATGGATTTGTGGTTCCTATGCCGACAGATTCAGAGACATAAGCACCACCAGTAACCTGAAGTCTTTGTGATGAGGTTCCTGTTGATGAAGAAGAACCTACTAATATTGGTCCATTAGTAAATGTAGAAACACCAGTAACATTAAGATGCTGTGTTGTAGTGACTCCAGAGATTCCTAAAGTCCCAATGGTAGCAATACCAGAGTAATTAAGATTTGTACCTGATAAGGTAGTAATTGTACCAACACCAGCATTTACTTGTCCACTGAATGTTGTTGCTGTAACAATACCACTGACTGAAGCATCACCTTGAACTTGAAGTTTTGATGTTGGATTTGTGAGTCCTATGCCGACATTTCCACTTGAAGTTATACGAACTCTTTCTAATGGAAGACCAGATGAATTATCTCCTCTTGTATGAAATTGAATATTTCCGCCCAATCCACCTACAGAACCACCAGAACCTTCCAATCCTCCAACAGTAAACGCCTTCAAGCTGGAATTTGGATTACTCTTGCCAGATTCTGGAGCCATGAATTCTACGAGTCCACAAAACCCACCACTTGTTGGAGTCAAGTCTCCAGAACATAAAGCTAAATGTCCTTGTTCTCCATCTGTAGTATCATCATTATTTCCAATAATTGCTACTGGATGTGCCGTTCCAAATCCCCTTTGATAATCTCCTCTTACTCTGTTATTTGGATTAGAAAGAATTGCAGCAAATTGGTCTGCTGTTGTTCCTGTAATTTCAAATTTTGCTCCTGGATTATTGGTTCCTATGCCGACAGAACCAGAAGCATTAACAACAAAAGGAGTTGCATCAGGATTAGCACTATCTTCAACTACAAGAGCATTACCAGAACCAAGTTGTGTAATACGAACCATATCACTTGATGTGGTTCCAGAGAAGAGTCCAGCAATACTAGTGGATGTTGGAACTACATTTAAAGTTGCTCCTGGATTTGTGGTTCCTATGCCGACATTACCACTTCCTTTAATAACCATTCTGGTTACTGGAGTAGTTCTATCTCCACCTGAACCAGAAAGTTTAAATAATAAATCTGCCTCAGATACAGTAGTATTTCCGTAAGCACTATCTGTAGTGCTTGCTACAATTTCTCCAGCAACCATTCCAGTGGCGCCATCTGTTCCAGTTGCAGTAAATCTTAATTTTGTTATTTCTCCACCATTAGAAGTATATAAGTTACCAGAGCTTTGTCTTGAAGAGAATGAAATAATTGTTGGTGTTCCTAAAGTATTCCAATCTCCAAAATTTACAGCACCATAAGCACCTGAAGTCGCATTATTAAATGCTGGTTTTGTTCCAAATATTGCAAGTGATGCACCAGTTGTAAGACCTACAGTTCCAGCAACGTGAAGTTTTGCTGATGGATTTGTGATTCCTATGCCGACATTACCACTACTATTAATCCTAACTACCTCAGAACCACCAACGCCAATCGCAATGGTATCAGCAGCGGGAAAGAATATTCCGGTGTCTGTGTCTCCTGTTGGACTGATTGATGGTGCTACTGTTGTTCCGGCAGCGACTGTGGTGACTCCGACCACTACCAAACCACCAGCATCAATTCTTACACCACTTCTTGCGGTTACAATACCAATGGAATCAACGTTCGTTACATCCTCATAAGTCAATGTTCCAGCAACACTTACGTTACCACTGATGGTCGCATTTGAAGCTATGATACTTCCGACCGTAATATTAGGAGTTCCAGAAAGACCCGTTGCATTTCCAGTCAGAGCACCAGAAAATGTAGTGGCGGTCACGATACCACCACTGATTGTAACTCCTGTCCCTACCTTAAGAGTTGTAAATGTAGAGACCCCAGTGGAATTTACATCACCAGATACATTTCCATCAATTCTAGTTGCGGTTATAATACCAACATTTAAAGGATTTTGAATAACATCACCACCGACCTTTGTAAGAGCCATATCTATCTATCCTTATGGTGTGATTTCCATAATCGTTAATGCTACATCAAGACTATTAGCAACATCACTTTTAACTGTTAGAGTATCTGTCGCCTCTAAAACTATTTTATTACCCTGCATAAACTCTAAACTAGATCCTTGAGGGATTG
>Ga0194123_10003080_pt1 | contig 20524 bp, 20 predicted proteins | sample TA2MahsurfametaG_5_FD_155479 | JGI IMG/M metagenome (GOLD analysis project Ga0194123, IMG submission 155479) | Freshwater microbial communities from Lake Tanganyika, Tanzania - TA2015023 Mahale A surface | ecosystem: Environmental > Aquatic > Freshwater > Lake | place: Tanzania: Lake Tanganyika... | reverse complement strand
TTCCAGTAATCTTAATTTCTGATTTCTATATCTACCATCTTTTAAGCTTGCATTAAAATCTGGAATAGTTTTTCTTTCAATAATCACCTTATGACTTGGACAATCAATAATAATATCTCCTAATTCTAACTGCTTTGCTAGAAATCCTGGCTCTGAGGACAAAAATGGAATTAATTTTTGTTCTCTAACATCAACAATAATACTCATAAATTAAATTATTTACGTCTTTTTATATTGCCTCTTTTACTCATTTTATGAATTATTCCTCCCATAATATTACTAAATTGCTTTTGATTTTTTACTTGTTTTCTTTGCTTTTCTTGAACCAGCATTTTGAGGAAGTTTAACATATAATCCTAATTCACCGACTTTATTAGAAAAATTTACAAATTGCAAATTATAAGGCATGATTTTTTTACCAGCTTTTTGTTTATCAATTAATCCCGAGTATCCCGAATATAAATTTAAAAATTTCATCAATAATGTTTTTGTAGCTACAATTATATTTTTTAATCCAGAAGAAGTTTTATATTTTGAAGCATCATAACATCCATAAAGAATTGTAGATAAATCATTAGTTTTTAACACACTTTTTAATATTTTCAACTGATTGTTATCAAGAATATAAATATTTTGAGAAATAATATTTAAAAAGTCTTTGTATAATCTTAAAAATTTATCTCCATACATTTTTTTAAATGATTCCAAGGTTATTTTACTATTTCTTTCTTGAGTAACTCCAATTCGGTCTAAAAAATCATAAACACCATTTATAAAATCTTCTGGAACTTCCTCAACTGATTGCATTTGTGTTAAAATATTTTTAGTATTTGTTAAATTTTTTTTAGTATTCCAAGGAATAGATGCAGGAGGTTGAGGATTAGGTACGGGTGTAGATGTAGATTGTGTATTTGTAATTAAAGGAATATAAATAGGTAATTTTGAAATTATTTCGTCCATTAACCTTTCCCTATCCCTTTTATTTGTACCAACCTGGTTCATAGAAGAATCAATTAAAAAACTTTTATAAGCTTCAAATAATTTATCGAGTAAATATTTTGCAGCGGCACCATTTTTTCGTTGTCTATTATCATTCTTATTTTTTACATCCCACAATTCATTTAAAAAGCTAATTAATCCAATAAAATCAAAATCATTAATAATTTCAACTATTCTATTTTTTTCACTTTCATTAAAATCAAAATTTTTTAAATTTAATCCTAATTCATTTTTAAATTTATTATAAAGTATTTGACTAAGAACATCATCTTTTCGCATATTTCTCTTTAAAAATAACATCAATCCTTCCTTTATTTCATTTTTACTAAAAATATTATTTGCTAATTGCATTACATTATTATAAAATTTTTCTGGAACTTTATTTGGTAATTCTATATTAACATCACCAAAAACAATTTGCGTTGTATTTTTTTTTGGTTCAAGCGTAGAAGGTGATTGAGTTTGAGTTTGAGTTGGAGGTTGAGTTGGAGGTTGAGTTGGAGAATTTAATGCTTTTTTTTCAGCTTCAATATTTGCCATATTATTTGAAAAATTTTTATGAGGATTTAATCCCATTTTAACATCTAATGCTGCCTGTTGTAAAGTAACTGATGCAGGTTTTATTACTTTGTTATCGATAGTATTTGCTGCTTGTGAAAAAAATGCTCCCATATTAGGGTATAATATATATCATATTATTTTTTGAATGAATTTCATACTTTTTTATTGAAAGATTCACCGAAAGATAAATCATTAATTGTTTCTGGAAGATTACTAACATCTTGATTGAAATTTTCACCGAAATCTAATGAAACTAAATTTCTAGGCAAATTATCTACTTTTTGATTGAATTTTCTTCCGAATCTTAATGTTACTAATTCATCTGGCAAATTATTAACAGGTTGGTTGAAATTATCACCAAAATATAATTCTCTTAATCCTGCTGGCAAATTGTCAACCCTTTGATTAAAGTTTTGTCCAAATGAAATAGTCTGTAATGATTCTGGAAGATTATCGACTGGTTTATTAAAGCTTCTTCCAAAATTTATACTGGTAATACCAGAAGGTAAATTATCAACATTTTGATTGAAATTATCTCCAAATGTTAATGTTGTTAAATTTTTTGGTAGAATGTAATCCTTATCTGTTTCAGTTTCTGTTTCTTCATCTGGACCAAATAATGAATTTTCTTCCTCTTCTTCTGATTTTTCATCATTTAAGTTAAGAATTGGGAAAGAAGTGTTATCAATATTTTCTTCTTCACTGGAGTGGTAAGATTCTTCGTCTGACATGTTATAAAATAATAATTAAATTTTTTTTAAGTATTATAAAAAAGTGAAATTTTTAATATTTAAAAATAATGTCTAATAATAAGAAAGAGAATGGACAATTTTTCTAGGTCAAAAATTTATTATCGTGTAAGAAAAACTACTATTGAGATGTTAATTGATAGAGGATATAACGTTTCAGAGGAAGATAAACATATGACTTACCAGGATTTTGTAAATAGATTGGAGGAAAATAAAATTAATATAACAGCTCAGCATGCAAAGAATGAATTAAAAACAGTATATGTTTCTTATTTTGAGGGAAAAACGTTTAGTAAAAAAGATTTGATATCATTGAAAACTTTTATTGATGAGACATTTCCTGGAAAGGATATGAATGTAATAATTATAATTCAAGAGAAACCAACGCCAAATATTGTAAAGGAATTACAAAATGATGAATTTAGGTCTTATGAATTTTTTCTTACAAAAAATTTGATGTTTAATATTACGCAGCATGAAATTGTTCCAAGACATATTTTATTGAGTGAGGAGGAGGCAAATAAAGTTTTGGAGGAGTTTGATGCAACAAAATCGCAATTACCGAAATTATTGTCGACAGAGCCAGTTGCAAAATATTATGGGATGAAATCTGGAGATGTATGTAAAATTTTGAGACATAGTCCAATGACTGGCGAGAGTTTTTATTATAGAATTGTTAAATAAATGGGATAAAAAAATATTATAAGTTAATTTATGGAAATAACAAGAGATAGTCAATTATTACAATTTAATCTGGACCAACCAAAACAATTATCATCATTATCATTTAATACAGTAAATCAACAGCATTCTCCTCTTCCATATGACACGAAGAAAAGTACACCAGCATCTGGAAATTATTTTAGGACACCATTTAAGCCGAAATTATTGAAGCCTTCGCCAAGGAGTCAGTTGGGAGTTCCGACAAAGAAGGTTTATGAAGGAGACCCAGCGAAGTTTTATTATTCAACGATTGGAAATGCAAATTTTGTAAGAGGAAATCAGTTCAGTGTGCTTTATCCATATAAAAAGAAGACAGAATTTGTAGAATCAGTATCAATTCCAGCAGTTGTTCCAGATGAAAATGGTCCGGTAGATTATTTAGGAAATGATGCGAAGATTGTGATGAGGAATAATGATCCATTTTATCCATTTCCGAGTCAGCATTTATATAAGGATAAGAGTTATTGGAGTTACAACCATGATAAGCAGTATTTGGCAGGTCAACCGATATATAATTATCCACATGGAAAGATGGAGGGAGGGGATAGGGGTAGATATTTGGGGGCAGAAAGTTATAATCCATATTTGGTGGAGGGATTTTCGATGCCGAGTTGTAGTAGACAGGATTCTATATGGATAATTTTAGCGATGATTGCATTTATAATTGCATTATATATGGCATTTTCATTATATAAAAAATAGAATTTTTATTTTCTGAGTAAAAGTATGTCAGTACCAACTTCAATTAAACAGCAATTAAATAATGTTCAGAGTAATATTTTAAATTATCAGCAAAAAATTAATGAGCAGAATTCATTGATAGATAAAAAGGCGAATCAATTAGAGGGTAAGCAGAAGCAGGTTTTTGGGCAGAGTCAGGAGATAGATGATAAGTTGAAATTATTGGAGACAAGGAATAGGATGTTGCAGTTGTCGATAGAGAGAAATGTATATAAAAAGAAGGTTATTTACAGTTTATTGGCTGTAATTGTTGCATTGATTATGGGAATGTTAGTTTTTTATTCATTTTACAATCGGACTATGGTACCAATACAATAATATAATTTGATACTTTTTTTTCTCATTTTAATTTAATATGAGAAATTCATTATTTGAAAATTTAATAATTGAGAATTTGGAAGAGATAACGTTACCTTTATATATGTGTTTTTTAGATAGAATCCCAGAGTCTCCTAATAAGACAATCACGTTTGCAGGAAACAAATTAAGATATAAGTATTTAATTTATATTGATAATTCAAAAATAGAATGGAATAAGACAAAATATGAAGGTATAACATTTGTTAAATTGATTGATAGAAAAGTATTGTTATCACAAACAGTTCAAAATGCTCAATTTGTATTTTTTGATGTGATTAGTACGTTTTCAATTGGTAAATTAAAAACAAAAAATAATGTTAGATTAGGAAGAGCTGGGTCTGTAGAGATATCAGTAGGAAATTATGATATTTTTACAAAAATGAATCGTTCAACATTAGAAGAAAATTTGGGAGAATGTGCAAACAAATTACAGTTTGCATTATTTGCTTCAGATTTTAAGGAAATCATTTCAATTGATGCAACAAAACCAACAGGTATAACAATTTGTATAAATAATAAGAAGGACACAATATATCCAACATGTAATAAAGATTATCAAAAGTGTTATACTCAAACTGAATATAAGGATGGATTTTGTAAGATTGGGACGGATAGATATATGAGCACATATTGTTCTTCAGAGGATGATTGTTTTAATCCAACAGAAAGAAAGAATGGTGTTAATTATTGGATGAGACAACCAGGTACATGTGAAAGAAGTCCAAATACATTAAGAGATTCCAATATAAGTGATGTGAATAATTTAGTTGGAAGGGGTATAATAAATTTACGAAAAGGTTCATTGGATATGATTGATAACAGTAATAATTTAAGGTCAAATATAATTAATATGCAGGAGAGAATTGAAAAACAACAAATGGATTTAAAGAATAGAATACAAGATATTGAACAAGGACAAAATTTGATAACAGAAAATGATAAGATTATTAAGACCAAATTTGATATTTTAGTTAGTAGAAACAGACAATTACAAGAATCAATTGATAAAAATATATTTAATAAGAAAGTTACATATGTTGTTTTAGCAGTAGCAGTTGCTTTAATTATAATTTTACTCTATGGAGTGGCATTTTTTCGAAATATGCAACCATAAATTATTTTTTTAATATTATATTAAAATAATACAATGTCAAGTCTTTCATCTGGAATATCATCAACTATTAATCAAATTCAAGCAAATCAACAAGCCGCCATACAACAAGCACAGACAGCACAAGCACAAGCTCAAAATGCTGCTCAGGCAGCTTTAGCTATTTCAAGAGCACAAGAAGCAACAAAAGGCCAGCTAGATATTTCCAAAATTCCTGTTCAAGACCAAACCGTTATGCAATTTGTTCAATCTGAATCTGGCATTGACCCACCAGTTGCAGTTTTACCAACTGTTCCAAGATTAAAAGCAGATTATACTCCTCAACGTTATAACGATATGGTAAATACAACATTGGATGATTTAAAATATATTGTTGATAAGTCATCAAAAGTGTATGGTTCAGAAGAACTTGAGATAATGAATAAGATAATTACCATGAATGAAAAGGCGGCAATGGCGCAATATGAAGCCAATCAGCAAAATTCATTCAAACAGAAGATAATGAACTGGTTCGGTTTTTTAAAAGAACAGAATGTTTTAGCTGAGTCGGACATAGATTTTATAGATAAATCAAATAAGAAATATGTAAAAGATTTTAATAAAAATGCAATTAAGATTGATAGAATCGATGGAGATATAACAACGAGGGAGCAGATTATAATGTTAAATACAAAAAAATATGAGCAAAAGGACAGATTAATAAAGATGATGAAATCAATTATTCTTTATTTAGTGCTAATGTTGGTTCCATTTATGTTAATTGTTTTAAAGGTTATTGGTCAAGGAGTAGGATTTGGAGCAATTATATTATTTGGATTGATAACTGCGATATCGATTATTGTTACTTATTATAAGGATCCAACTTTAGAAAATGAGGAAAATATTGTAAAGAAGACACAAGAAACAGCAAAAGAATTTGTAAAAGATTTGGTGAAAGATTTATATCCAAAGAGTAGTTTAACAAAATGCCCATCAGAGTGTAAGAGGACAAAGGAATCTGGGGATGAGCCGGAACTTCCTAATTATGATTTCAATCAGGGAAATGAGGTTTGGCTGAATAATAGTAATAATACATGGAGGAATGGAGACATACCATCGATTGCTGCTACAGAGGAGGGAATGGGTAAATTAGGTTCAGAGTTTGAACCACAGCCATATTATGGTGCAGACCCAACAACACCGAAATATACATGTAGATGGAAACATGATCCGAAAAAGATGACAAATATGAATAGGGGATTAACATTTACAACTACAATTCCATGTGAATTTTATCCTGGATATGAAACTGTTTCAAAAAATTAATCAATAATTTTATTTTCTATTAAATATTAGTAGTTATGCCACCTATACAAACTGTTATTAGTACTCCAAGTTCAACAAAATATAAACAAAATTACATAAGAGATTATATTTATAAATTAGGTTATGATTACAATATAAGTTGTGGGCAACTTTTTTTGTCAAAAAATATTAAAGATATTTTAAGACCATTAACAAAATTTTTGGGAGATTATAGTTATACAACAATTACATCAAAAGGTTTTAAAGATACACATCAAGAAAAATATCAAGATTTTTCTCAACCATGTCCAGATGGATGGACCTTTAATCCACAAGGTAAAGGTTGTTTTGGTCCCTTAAGTTATAAAGGTCCATGTGATGCTGGTATAACAGAATATGGTAGAGATGCAAGAGGAAGGCAAATTGTTATAAGGTCATCAAGACCTGCATATTTATCTACTAAAACTGAAGGAGAAAAAGAGCAATGGGCTTCTACATGTGGTGTAAAATGGCCAGAAAAAGAGAGAACTATTCCAGCTGGAATGGTTTGTAATTATGCACAAAACACTGGTGTTTATGAAAAATATGGAGCAAGTGTTAACGATAATTTAAAAAATCGTTCGATAAAATTACTGGGAGCATTAAAAAAAGGTCAAGATTATTTGGATGCGGCAGTAATGTTAGTGAATGCTGGAATAGATTCTCAATATTTTGCAATTATAGATAATAATGTTTATTTTCCAGGATATTTGGATCCACAATATGGTTCTGGTGACCCAAATTTTTTTACATCAAAAGGAAAATATGATCCAGAATGTAGTAAATCAAATCCAAAGGTGCAATTATATCAAGTTAATACAAAAGAATTATATGACAAGTTAATTTTTTGTAAAAATATGAATGATAAAATTAATACATTAAATGAAAAGTATGTTCCAGATTTATATTATTCACAATTTGATATTTATAAGCAGGTTGTTGATAAGAATGTAAAGAATAATCCAAAATGGCAGGACGAATATAAAAAGACAATGTTTAATGATTCTACTTTAAAAATCCAGAATAATTTGAATGAAATTTTAAAGAATCTTTCTGGAAACTTCAACATGAAAGCAAAAGTTTATAATAAACAAGCTGATTTAATTAATAGACATCAAGAATTAGTTGAAGATAACAGTAAAAAACTTAATAATCAATTAGATACTTTGGATAAATTAGAAGATGAAATCGCTTTGAAAACAAGAATTGTTGAGTTAAATGAGGTAATGGCAAAGAAGCAGCAAGTTAATAAGAAGTTATTAATTGGATTTTTTGTATTACTTCCACTTCTTGTAATTCCAGCAGTTTTGGCTATTTTTAAAGTAATTAGTCCAGGAATCGCAATCGCAATTGGAGTTTTATTTATATTAGGATATATAATTTTTGCTTTATTAGTAAGAAGAGCTGGAGGGTATGATGAATTTAAAAAGCCAATTATGAGACAAATGTCAAAATATGAAAGAGCAATACAGAAATTTTATGATAAAGAAAAAGCAAAGATAGACCAAGCTGTTACAGAATTTATAGAAGGAAAATGTGAATGCCCAGCAGAATATGAATTAGTAGAAGAAGATATTACTGGTGGTAAATTTAAGGGTAATTTTATGATGCAAGCGAATGGTCCATTCTATTATGATGATGGTTCGGCATTACCTCAGCAGATTTATCCACATCCAGAGGGTTCAATTAATTTTGAGGTAGATGATAAGGTGATGACATGGCCGAAGGAGATACAGGCAAAGTTGGATACAATAGGGAATCCATTACAGAGAATGTTTTTTACATTATGGTTACAAATATTAAAGAAGAAGAAGATAAGCGTAGATGACCCAAGATTTTCAAAGAATTTGGATGTTACCGATTTAGAAACTGGACCGAATACACCCTTACCATTCTGGGAAAATATTAAGCTTCCTATGGTAACAGATTTTGATAGAAATATTGGAAGAATTTGTCAGAATTATAATGAATATAGAATTGCTTCTGGAAGTCAACCTGGAACTTTCCTTGCTGATACATGGAATTACTTTTTCCAAAATAGAATTCCAGATAATACTTTTCAAACCTGGATAACAAAAATTAATACAGCAATTGATAACAAACAGTCAGTGGATAAAGTTTATGTAGAATTTGTAATGTTTATAATTAATTCTCAACAATTTAAAAGCAAACATGGTTCTCTGGATTCATTTTTAAATAAGAAGATTGGGGATTTTGTGGATGTTTTTAATTCAAATGTGCAACTTTCTGAACCAAATACAGTGAAAACAAATTTAGTTTATATAAAAAGAAGAATTCTGTAAAAATAATTTATTATTAAATTATAATGAGTAATTATTATGTTGGAACATTAGATACATCTCAATTGAGTAACTTAGGATTTACAAAAGAAGCAGATTCAACTTCTTTATTAAATTGTATGACTATTGCCAAAACAAGATCAAAAAAATTTATTGCTATGCAACCAAATCCAAATCAAGGAAATGTAATAAATTTTACTGGAAAGTGTTATGTTGGAACAAATTATAATCCAGTTGAAAATCAAGGAGCAGCGAATGCAACTTTTCAAGTTTATCCAGTTCCAGAGTCATCAAATTGTGCATCATTAACAGATATAAATATCCAAGATTGTGTAAGAAATAATACAAAAACTGCATTAATGAATGAGATATCTTTATTGAAAAATCAAATTACTGGGAAAAATACTGATTTAGACAATATCCAGATTAAAATTTTAGCACTTGAAGAGGGTAAAACTCTTCAAGATGCCGCTGCAACTTATAGAGCAAGACAGGACCAAATAAGAATGCAAAATGAAAGAGCAACTCTTCAAGACAAAATGGATTTATTTAATAAACAGTTGGAAATTTTAACGAATGCCAGTAGTAATGCGAATCAACAATTGGCTGATAAAAATAGATTATTGGCAACTGTTAATTCAAATATACAAAAAACTTATACAAGATTAGAAGAAGTTAATGGAGATATAAATACAATAACTCAGGAAATCTATGAAAATAATAAAGATATTGATAGAAAAGACCAAATTATAAAAACATTGAATGCTTTGATAACTGTATTTGTAATATTAATATTAGTAATGATTGTGTATTATGGAGTAGATTTTGCAAAAGCTAGATATCCAGATGCATATGCATCATTCACAAATAATTTTAAAAACTTTAATTTGGGACAATTTAAATTTGCAAACAACCCATTTATTTAGTCATCTTCATCTTCAGTTTTCCAGATAAAACCAATTAAATCATTTAATGTACAAGAATCTTTTCCGTATTTTTTTTCGAAATGTTTTTTCATATCTCTTTTCACTGGGAATTTTTGATGATTATAAGTTTCAAAAAACCATGTTTTAAATGCATTATGCACATCTGCCATTGGAATCTTATTATTCTTATTATCTGTTTTTATTAATTTTGTACTAATAAATTCAATATAATTATCATTATCCTTCTGATATTCTTCAGTATAATTTGAGATTTCAGTAGGAATAATTAATTTACCATCCTTCTTATACTTAGTAAAATAATTATTAACAATAATTGCCATGAATGTTTCTTTCCATTTAGGTAATTTGTCTGATAAATATCTATCAATTGGAAATTGATTTTCATCTTTTGGGTCTGGATTGTCCTTGAATTTACTTCTGAATTCTAAAACTTTAATACGACGCCAAGTACCATCATCTTCTGCATTAACTTTTGGCATATCATTACAATAAAGAATCATCTTAAATTGTGGTTTAAATTCAGTAGTTCCCTGGAATAAACCTCTTCCTTTAATTTTATCACCACCAGTAAATTCTTTCATCAAACCAATGTTAATTCTTTCTCCATCGCTAGGCTCCTCCATATAAACAAATCTCTTCCCTTTTGTCTCTACAACTTCTGGAGAAACTGCATTACTTGCTGCTCTTTTTCCAGTCAATAATGTAATTGGTAATTTTAATGCATAATCTTCTAATGCCAAAACTAATAACTCATTAATCTTTGATTTACCATTACCACCAGTACCAGTCCAGAGATGAAAACTTTCATCTGCATTATGTCCTTCTAACAATGAACATAATAAATCCAACATATATTGTCGTAATTCTGGCTTAGGTTGAACTTGAGATAAAAATTCTCTGACTTCTTTTAAGTATGGTAATTTATCAGAAAATGGAATATAATTAACTCCACAACAAAATGACAAAAAATCATCTGGACGTCCATTTCTAAAAACACCAGTTTCTAATTCCAAAACACCATTCTTAAAAGAAAACAAATAATGATTCTCATCTAACTTTTTCAAAAAATTCTTATCAAAAAATAATCCTCGACATTCTTTCATCACATTATCAATAAATGGAGTTGACTTAATTTTATTTGTAATTGCAAATAATTTTTCAATCTTATTTGATATTTCTTTCATCTTATTTTCCATCTGTAATCTCTTTTTCTTATCAGCCTCTTCTTCCAATGTATTTTCAATATTAATTATTTTTTCATTCAAATAACTAATTGTTTTAGTGTATTCTTCTAACAATTCATTACTGATTTTACTCCTCAACTTTATACCACACTCATCCTCTTCCCACCGATGTTTATCAAAATTATACCAATTCTGGCTTTTTGGATTACAAAAAACCCACTGATATTTATACATACGATATAATACTTTTGCAACATCAACATGCGTTCCAGAAATAGAATCTTCAATATAAACTCGAGTCTGGCTATTTTTATATTCCTGGTATTCTACTGGATTATCTAGTTTTGCCCAATAATGCAAACTTCCAATACTAAGATTTCCTCCATCGCTCTTCAATTTAAACTTTTGCCAAAAATCTTCACACGCTCCCTTCTCATATTTATCACTCTTCTGACTGAACTCATTCCAAATGTTCAATAAATCCTCACTTTCTGAATCAATAGAATGTAATGCTAACCCAACATTACGCCAATCTTCATATTCATCTGCTCTACTAGTAGACAATAAACTAACTAATTCATAAATACTCTGGATTTCATCTTGCGTTAATTCAGCATTTTCCTTCTTCTTACTCTGCTTTTTTATAGTATTCTTCAACTTCATATTATTAACCTCCTCAATCTTCGACTCTCTTATCGGACTTGTATCATTCTTACCCCGAATACTCAATATCTCTGGCAAATCAAATTCATCATAAGTTTTTATATCAATTTGCGTCAAATTTGAATCAAAAATATATCTCAAATTATATCTGGATACCCCTGGCTTTGTACTACCATACATATACCAACCATTTGCCTCAATTACCGCTTTATCAATTGCATTATAAATATTATTTGTTAAAGGAATTTTCTTAAATTCTTCTTCTAATAATTTGATTGCTTCATCTCTAATAATATGCTGAACAGTTGGTTCACTAATAATAAAAGGAAACATAATGTGAATACCATCTTTAATTAAATCCTTGTCTGGATAAGGTTCAGGTCTTTCAAATACAAACGCCTGGATTTGAGATTCTGGAACATCAAAATAAGTTTGAATAAGTGTTATATATTCTTTGCAAATTTTTTTGACGAAACCAAAGTTAAATATACGCTTTTTCATATCTGGAGGAAACCTCATATCAATATCTATTAAAATTGGTCCAAATTCAGAATGACGCTCAATTAAATTAATTTCACATTTTCTTTGCATTAATTTACGATAAAGATTGTAAAAGGGCTTTAATTGATTACCTTCTATAACAAAACTACCAGCATGTTTACCAACTCCAGTGTGAGTTGGATTTCCTTTTGTTCCTTTTTTTATACGGTTTTCATTGAGAAATTTATGAAATTGGTTTTCTATTTGAGAAATGTCGCATTTTTTTTCTTCTAAAGTAACAGGGGTTTCCATTTCTTTAAATTAATATTATAAAAAAACCTTTAATACTAAAATAAAGTTATTAAAAAATAGCGTAAAAATATTAATTTTTTTTGAAAAAATTGATATAAAATAATTTTAATATTTATTTAAATATACGCAATATGAGCTTAGATAAAAAGAAAGAAATTCTACCTCGAGTACAACAAAGAATATTATCTGATGTAAAAGAGTTAGCGAGGAATGCTGATGAATTTAATGAAAATGGAATTTACTGGCGCATCGATGAGTATGATATAAGAAAAATTTGGGTAGTAATTACTGGCCAGGAAGGAACTCCATATGCTGATGCTCCATTTTTTTTTGAATTTACTTTTCCAGATACATATCCTTTGATTCCTCCAGCTGGAAAATTTTGTACTTCAGATGGAAAAACTAGATTTAATCCAAATTTATATGTGGAGGGCAAGATTTGTCTTTCAATACTTGGGACTTGGTCTGGTCCTAGTTGGACACCAGTGATGACTACAAGGACTATTCTTATGTCAATTATTGCATTGGTGATGACTGGTGAGCCAATTAAGAATGAGCCAGGATGGGAAAATGCTTCACAAATTGATATAAATGAATATAATCAGGTTGTGGAGTATCGTTCTTTAAAGGTTGGTATCATTGACCAGTTAAATAATTGTCATCAACTTTGGGAACCGATGTTTGAGCAAATGTTGTCAAGATTTAAGAGAGATTTTCAGAAGATTATGGTTCGGATTGAGAAGAATAAGAAGGAATTAGATGGAAAGGATGTAAAGCCAAGATATGGTTCTGCTTGGAAGTTGGATTACACAACTTTGAAAAATGAAATGATAGAATTAGGAAGAAAACATGGACTTTCTTTTTCACCAGAGGCAGAAATTGTTGTACCTCTTGTTGAGGTAGAGAAGAAAACAAAAGAACAATCGCCAAAGAATCCAGCAACTATGTATCCGATTGGATATGAAGAAGAAATAAATGGACAAAAATTTATTGTCAAGGAAAATAAATCTGGAAAGAAATATTGGAGGAAAATAAATTGAAAAAAGTGATTTAAAAATATTATAAGTTAAAGTAAGAGGTAAAATGGAATTTTGTCCAGATTGTGAGAGTATGTTATATTATCAAGAGGAAGAAGGTGGGTTAATAAATTTTTGTCAGGGATGTGGCTATAAAGCGAAATCAACAAAGACATTGATATCACAAAATTCGTATTCAAAAAGTAATATAGCAACTTTTGGAAGTAGAAAAAATTATATATATGATAATACTTTACCGAGGACGACAAAGTATGTATGTCCGAATGAGGACTGTGTTTCACATAAAGATGGAGAGAAGCGAGAGGCAATTTTCTTTAATGAGGGAGATAGTTTGAAGCATGTTTTTATTTGTAAGGCATGTCAGACTGAGTGGAAATATTAGATTAAGTTAACTTGAATACCAATTGATTTTTGGTTTTCTTTATAAATATTTACTGGTTCTTTATCGGGTGGTTTTTTAACAAAGCAATCAAGATTTTTTTGAATAGATATTTTTGAATCATATTTACAATTATCAAAATTTAAAAGATGTTTTGATATATAATATCCATTTTTAAACATTATTTCATTTACATTTTTATTTTTTAAAAGTAATCCAATTGGTGGTCTCATACTTGTTGTTTTAGCGAGTAGTTTATTGCATAATGATATTAAAACAAGAGAGTTTTCTCCGTTGTATTTAGGAAATTCGACTATATCATTACGTATTTTTCTTAATAGAAAAGGTAAATTGTGAGCATTAAATGGGTATTTATTAAAAAGAATTTCATAAAGAACTATACCGCAGCACCAGATATCAATTGCTTTTGTGTAGTATGAGCCATTAGCAATTTCTGGAGAGAAATAATAAGGTGTTCCAATTTGTGTTTTTGTGTAATCAGAATTATTAAGTATTTTGGTTACACCTAAATCAGCAAGAACTATATCACCGTTATTTTTGACAAGAATATTTTGTATTTTAATGTCACGGTGAATTATGTTATTTTCATGTAAATAGTCAACGGCAAGAAAGAGTTGTGTCATTATTTTCCAGATGTGTTCCTCACTTAATTTTCCATGGTTGTTAATGTAGGTTCTTAAATCACCATTTTCATAATATTTTGTGACGATATATACGTAATCTTCAAAGAAAAATATGTCCAAAATTTTGATGATAAATTCACAATCAGCTAAAAAACCAATTCTGCATTCGTTGTACAAATTTTCTAAATCATAGGGAGTTAATTTGGTAAGGCTTATTTTTTTTATGGCGACAATTGAATTATTATTTTTATCAATTGCTTTATAAACTTTGCCAAATGTTCCTGATGATATGAAATTTAAAAATTTGTAGTTATTCATTAAGTTAAAGAGTGACTAAAAGCTAAAATTTCCTGAAAAAAAATTGATTTTTTTGTATTTAAAAACATTATATTTATAATAGTAAACTATGTCCAACAATAATGAGGAGGGTTTAGCTGAAGTGAACGTAGAAGAAAATGAGCAAAATGATAATGAAGAAAATAGTAATCAGATATTGGAGCATTTTGATGAGATAGAGGATTTTAAGCAAACCTATAGTAATATGGTTTCGACAAAAAATAGAAAGACAATTCCATTTTTAACTAAATATGAGAAGGCTCGTATAATAGGTAAGAGGGCGATGCAGATATCTAAGGGAGCGCCACCGTTAGTGGAGGTTGGGAATCTAGAGAATCCAGTGGATATTGCATTGAAGGAGTTGAAAGAGAGGAAAATACCATATATAATTCGTAGGCCATTACCGAATGGAGTAATTGAGGATTGGCGGGTAGAAGAATTAAGATTTGAGTAGGCCATAAAAGGCCTACTCAAATCTCTCGGACCCATGAAGGGTCCTCGGTTCGCTTGCTTCGCTCGCTCACAAGTTAAATTATAAATTGGATTGAAAGTTATAAATTGGATTGAAAGTTATAAATTTGATTGAAGTTATAAATTGGATTGAAAGTTATAAATTGGATTGAAAGTTATAAATTTGATTGAAGTTATAAATTGGATTGAAAGTTATAAATTTGATTGAAAGTTATAAATTTGGGATGGAAGGTGGAAGGAGGAATGGGGGCTTAGTGAAAATTTAACTTGCAAGGGCTTTACTGAACAGAATCGCATTTATGAATAGGAGGTTTTTTACATTAGATGTTGATAAAAGTTTTAGGTAATTGAGGACCCTTTACTTCTATTTTCAGAAAGCCATAAAGGTTGCAAATTTAAATAATGAAAACATTCTCTCACATTTGTTTCAATAGTTAAATCAAATGATGCTAATGGTTTTATATGGTCAACTTCCCATTCACCATAATTTTCAAATGTCATATTTTCAACAAATTTGCTAGATAAATGATTTTCTAATTCTTTATTAGAGCAACCAAGTATATTTCTATGAATTAGATTAAATTGAATTAAATATGGTCTTGCCCTATATCTTAGATTAATTGCAATTCTATCAATAATTGAATCATATCTTAATTGATTGTACTTTTCAATTAATTTTTTTGTTTTACTTTTTTTCTTATAATAGTCGTTAATATTTTGTGATTTATACATTTTATTTTAAATGAAATAAAAAATAAAATAATCAATTTTTCATTTTTTCTTTGACATTGAGCAAATTTTAAAAATTTGCTCAATCAATAGGTACTTATTAAGATAGTTAATAATGGGCTGATTAACTATCTGCTGTTTTTAAAAACTCAAAATAATTAATCGGCACTTTAATTACTTTGAATATTTTAAATTTTGCTAATTTAAAATAGTTAATCGGCACTTTAACTATTTCAAATATTTACTAATTCAAAATAGTTAATCGGCACTTTAACTATCTTAAATATTTATTACATTTGTTTTTACACCCTATTTTTAGCAAATTAATTTCGAATGTGAGGCCTTTACGGCCGAACCGAACCCCCACATGTGGGGGTGAGTCTCGCCATTTCACGCAGTGAAATGACGAGATAGGGCCTTCATTAAGGTGTTGTAATAGCAGTTCTCCTCCTGAGTTACCTTGCCTTTCTTGTCCTTAACAGCACAGAGCTCAGGGAAAAGTCCCTGGAGAGTACCATCCATGTTAATCTTGCGCTTATTAGCCTCATCCTGAAGCTTGTGAGTACGGATGTAAGAGGTGACAAGCTTGAGTGCCTGCTTGCGGGAAACAAGAAGGTGGTCAGAATCATAAGTAAGGTTCTCAACAATCAACTGTCCATCATTGTCAGTAAGGGACTTGTTAGCCTCAAAGAAAGCACGCATCTCAGAAGTATATACAGGCTTGAGCTGCTGAAGACCCTTGTTTCCATTGGAAGCACGGTTCTCACGACTCTTGCGGCTCTTCTTGTCAAGGCGCTTGACATCACGCTCAAGACGCTTGATGTTGGCAGCAGTAGTGCGGGTTCCCTTGATAAGATTCTGAAGAATAGCCTGGCAAGCACGAGCCATCTCAATTAAATTCTGAGTCTCTGCCTGAAGGGGGGAAACCTCTGAATCAGCAGCATCAGCATCAACAGCCTCTACAGGCTCAACTGGAGCTGCCTCAACCTTAGGCTTTTCAGCCTTGGGAGCAGGGGTTTCAACGACAGGGGTCTCTTCCTTCTTGGAAGTCTTAGCAGGAGTAGTTCTCTTAGATGCAGTAGCAGATGCAGGCATTATATAAATATATAAATCAGAAAAAAATCGATTTTTTTACGAATTGTAAAAAAATTAAATATATTCTAAAGGAATTAACAAATAAATATGCACGTCTTTTATTAACATTCTAAAGGAATGAAATGGATTGAAAAACCGCAATAAATAAAAAAGTTAAGTTCTAAAGGAAAAATGTCCAATTAAAAGACGCTAAAATAAAATTTTGTGACATGTGATTTTATCGATTTGTTGAAGTCATATGGGTTAACTGGAAATCTGTTAAAATTTTAATTTTTTTTTAGGAATCCTGAAATTTTCACCAAATCGCTGAAAATTTTCACTTTATTTACCCATAGTACTTAAAGAATCAATAAAAAAATTGATTTCTAAAAAAAAATTGATTTATTTTTTACCCTAAATTATTTATGTATATCATCAAAAAATAAGATGCCTCGCAAAGTTACCGCTACTACTGCCCCCGCTGCTGCTGCAGCCCCTGCTCCCAGCAAGGCCGAGCCTGTTGAAGAACCAGTTGAGAAGAAGACAAAGAAGGCTACTCCAGCTAAAGCTGAGCCTGTTCCTGTTGCCGCTCCAGTTGAGGAGCATGTTGAATCTGCAGCTGAATCTGAGAAGGAAGAGTCCGATGAGGCTACTCTTGCCAGCTTGCTTCAGTCAATCCAAGAAATGAATAAAATGGGAATCAAGTTGTTCCAAAAATCAGAGCAAGAGACAAAGAAAGCTCAGAAGCTTCTTATTGCTATCGAGAAGAAGCATGCCAAGGAGATTTCCAAGAAATCTGCTGGTGGAAAGAAGAAGCGCACTGGTTCCAATGGACTTGACAAGCTTGTCCCTGTTCAAACAAATGAATTCAAGACTTTTGTTGAGAAGAATTATCAGCAACTTTCTGACAAGGACGGAAACCAAATCATCACTGATTTGACATACGACGCTGCTCATGGAGATGCTTTGATGATTTCTCGCAAGAATGCGCTCAGACTTGTGAATGCCTATGTCAGACATCACAAGCTTCAGACTTATGAGTCAAAGAAGAGAATTCACATGGACAAGACTCTTGAGAAGCTGTTCCCTGAATATGCTTCCAAGAAGGACAAGTCAGGCAAGGTGACCGAAGAAGAGAGTTTCTACTTCTACAACATCATGAAGGCTTTGAGCCCTCACCTGAAGAAGGAAGATGAGACCTCTGATGCTTAAAAATGCAGTGGTTATTATTTAAAAATTATAAAAATAAAAAAACATAAAAAACACCCCCAAAAAATTAATTTTATCAATTCAATAAATTAATTATTTTTATTTACTTCTTTTTTATATTCTTTTGATAATTCATTTATATCAGATGTTTTTGAATAAGCAGAAATATCATACTGTGTAACCTTCAAATTAGTATATTTGAATTTTGTTATTATATTTGTTATAAATTCTTTACTCAAATCTTTATCAGTAAATTTTTCTCGATTTTTATCATATCCCATGTAATCAAATTCATATACAATAATATCAGTTATTTTTCCTTTGCTTAAGTTTTCAATTTTACATTTCATAGGTAATTTTCCAGAAATCGTATATTCCTTTTTGAATTTCAAAATAGAAGCTCTTGGTAATAATACCTCAAATTCAGAAAACAAAAATAAATTTTTATCATTTTGAACATTACCTTCTATATTTGAATCCAAATACAAAAACCTTGTTCCCTTCGGCACAAATATTTTAAATAAACAACATCTAGCCTTTTTAATCTCTATAAATTTTGACTCCATAAAATCCAAGGCTGTTTGATTTAATAATGAAGTTGATAAATAATTTGGATTAATATAGGTATCTCCTTTTTTTAACGATTTTAATTGTTCAGTAAGTTTTTGTTCAAATTCTTGTTCTTTAAAATTCAATCCTCTATAAACAAAAATATCTTCTTCTAATTTTGGGGCATTTTTAAACAATTTATCAATTTCAATAACATTTTTAATTTCTTTATAAACAACATAAAAAATATCTGATATTATTTTTTGTTTCAATTCATCCTTATCCAACTTTTTCTTTTTGTTATATGCATTATTAATTATATTAAATAAAGATTTATCAAAATGTGAAAAATAAAGCTCTCTATCAAACAAAAATATATTTAACTCCTTAAATAAAATTACCTTGTACTCACTTAAAATATGTTTTCCAAGTTTCGATTGCTTCTTATAAAAATTATCAAATTTTTTACGTAATTTTAATGATTCCCAAAATACTTCCTGTTTATATTTTTGAATTAAATCTGTCAGCTCAACAATGGAACCATGTTTTACCATTAATTTATAATAGATTATATTATAAATTATAAAAAAGAAAATGGATTCTTTCTGCAATTAGGACAAGAATATGATTTTGATTTAAAAAACCATTGGTCAATACATTTTTTATGAAAACAATGCCCACATTTATTTAATTCCCTATAATATTCATTATTTTTATATGATTCCTGACAAATTGCACATATCTTACCACACATACTATCATTAACTTTCTTATACCCCGGTAAATGAAATGTCATATCTTTTTTAGTTAATTTTTTATGATTATTATCTAAATCTACAATAACAGATGTAAATGTATCATCGTCATTAACTATAATTAATTTATCGAATTTATTTAATGATTTAATTTTTGCGATAATATCGTCGTAGCTATTCACATCACCCAATTGATGGCTGTGGAAAAATTCCATTATAATTAACTATATATATATTTTTTTAACTGCTATTATGCGGGTTTAAAAAAACGAAAAAATATTATTAATTTTATGGCTTTTTACAATTGTCCTAAAACAAATAATCATTTTCTGAATACGCATGGAAATAAAATACACTTCAAAAAATGGGAATGTGAAGGAGACATTTGCATATTCTATTTCCATGGATATAACTGCAATATTAACAAAAATATTATTAACGACTTCGCAAAAGAACTAAATAATATTAAAATTTCAATGTACTCAATTGATTTTCAAGGTCATGGGTACAGTGAAGGTGAAAAAGGTCTTATTTTAAACACAAACCATCTAGTCAAAGACTATATTAAATTCATAAAACTTATAAACACAAAGAAAAAAATAATACTTTTAGGCTCCAGCATGGGCGGTGCTATCGCTCTTGAAACAGCAAAATATATTAAAAATATATTAGGATGTGTTTTACTTGCTCCAGCATTTGAATTAACAAGTAATAAATATAAATTTTTGGAAAAAGTATTGGATTTTGTAAGTTATATTTTTCCAATGAGTGCTTTCCCAAACTTTTTAAAACTAAAAATTAACCCAGAAAACTCAGTTATCTGTAAAGATTTTTGTAATTGGTGTATTGAAGATGATATGTCTTACAAAGAAAACATAAAATTTTCTA
>Ga0194123_10003077_pt1 | contig 20539 bp, 23 predicted proteins | sample TA2MahsurfametaG_5_FD_155479 | JGI IMG/M metagenome (GOLD analysis project Ga0194123, IMG submission 155479) | Freshwater microbial communities from Lake Tanganyika, Tanzania - TA2015023 Mahale A surface | ecosystem: Environmental > Aquatic > Freshwater > Lake | place: Tanzania: Lake Tanganyika... | reverse complement strand
CTGGCCCACCCTCATATCGAGATTTACAATGGTGGTGAGTCCCCGTGGCAGGTCGTGGCCGAACGAGGTCTGGTCAAATCCGACAACGAGGTCATCCTGCTGCAGGGGCGCGTGGAGATCTGGCGCGTCAACGCGCGGGGTGTGCGGGAATACGAAATCCTGACCTCCGAGCTGAGGGTGTTCCCCAAGGTGCAGTACGCTGAGACCGACAAGGTTGCGACCATCAAGGGCCCGGCCACGGTCACTCGCACGCGGGGCTTTCGCGCCAATTTCGAGCACAACCGTCTGGAACTTCTGGAGAGGGTGAGAACCCGCTATGACAGCCAAGAAAAGTCTCCGCCTGCTTAGCCTGCTCGCGCTGTGGTCGTGCCTGCCGGCAGCGGAGGTGATGGCCTTGGCCACGGATGTCGAGCAGCCCATCGAAATCGAGGCGGACTTTGCCGAGCTCGATGATGCTGCGGGCCGCACCATCTATACCGGCAATGTGGTGGTGGTCCAGGGCACCATGCGCATGACGGGCGAAAAGCTCATCGCCAATTTCGATGACAACCGCACGCTCGTCGATGTGTACCTCGAGGGCAAGCCCGCGTACTTCAAGCAGACCCCGGATGGCGGCAAGCAGGACATCGAGGGCGAAGGCCTGCAGATCGAGTATTACCAGCAGAAACACCTGCTACACCTCATCGACAAGGCACGCCTGACCCAGGGCGATCGCGTCTTCGAGGGCTACCGCATCAATTACGACACCGAACGCAGCATCATCACGGGCAGGGGAGCCGCGGAAGGCAACGCAGCCGCCACCCCAACGACCAGGCCGGGCCGGGTGAAAGTCATCATTCCCCCCAAGAAGACCAGTTCCCAATGAGCAATGAACAGCGCCGGAGCGCAAGTCGACTGTGACCACGCTCAAGGTTCGCCAGCTCTCCAAGAGCTACAAATCCCGTCAGGTCGTGCGCGACGTGAGCCTCTCCGTGCAGAGCGGCGAGGTGGTGGGCCTGCTCGGGCCCAACGGGGCCGGCAAGACCACGAGCTTCTACATGATCGTCGGCCTGGTGATCGGGGAGGGCGGCAGCATCCTTCTGGATGACGAAGACCTTTCCGCGCTGCCCATGGATCAGCGGGCGCGCAAGGGGCTTGGCTATCTCCCCCAGGAAGCGTCGGTCTTTCGCAAGCTGACGGTGGAGGAGAACATCGCCGCCGTGCTCGAAATCGACGGCAGCATGACGCCCGCTCAGCGCAGCCTGCGTCTGGAGGCCCTGCTGCGCGCCTTTCACATCGAACATCTCAAGAAGAATCTGGGCATGTCCCTGTCGGGTGGCGAGCGGCGGCGGGTGGAAATCGCCCGGGCGGTGGCCAATCAGCCACGCTTCATGCTGCTGGATGAGCCCTTCGCGGGCGTCGATCCCATCTCGGTGGGGGACATCCGGCGCCTCATCCAGCATCTGAGCAAACTGGGCATAGGTGTACTCATCACCGATCACAACGTCCGTGAGACCCTGGGCATCTGCGACCGCGCCTACATCGTCAACGATGGGCGCATCATCGCCGAGGGCACACCGGCCCGGATTCTCGAAGATCCCCACGTGCGCGAGGTCTATCTGGGCGAGGAATTCTCGCTCTGACCTTCGGGCGTGCGCCCTCCGCCTCACGCGCAAGCCTTGTTTGCAAAGTCGCGGTTCGACCTTGGGCGGATTGCGCTACACTGACTTCATGCAAGATACGTTCCGTCCCGCCACAGACGCATGAAACAGTCGCTTCAGCTCAAGCTTGGGCCGCAGCTCACCATGACCCCCCAGCTGCAGCAGGCCATTCGCCTGTTGCAGCTCTCTTCCATGGAATTGACCCTGGAAGTGCAGCAGGCGCTCGATTCCAACATCATGCTGGAGCTCGAGGACGACCATGACTTGCCGGATCTGGGACTCGACCCGGGGCCCAGCTCCTCCGCCAGCGACAGCGACGGCGAGGGAGAAGGGGGCGAAGCGGAATTCACCGGCGAGGCGGAGGATTGGGACGACAGCAGGGCTTCGACCACGGAGGACATCCCGGAAGACATGCCCGTGGATGCGGACTGGGAAGAAGTCTTCGACAGCACGCTGCCACAGGGAGCACCCGCCGGCAGTGGTGACGACGAGGGCCGGGAGAACCAGTCCGGCCCGGGCGAAAGCCTGCGCGAGCACCTGCTCTGGCAGCTCAACCTTATCCCCCTCACCCCCCTGGACCGCGAGATCGGCATCGCCATCATCGATGGCATCGACGAGGACGGCTTCCTGCGCGTGACCTTGGAGGAAGTGCGGGAGATGCTGGCTGGCCTGCTCGGCAAGGACGCGCCGGGCCTCGACGAGATTGGAACGGTCCTGAAGCAGATCCAGATGATGGAGCCTGCCGGCGTCGGCGCGCGCGACGTGCAGGAATGCCTGATCCTCCAGCTCCGGCAACTGCCCGAGGCAACGCCTTGGCGGCAAGAGGCGCTCATGGTGTGTGAACAGGCGCTGGAAGCGCTCGCCAGCCGCGACTTCGTGCAGCTCGGACGCAAGTTCAGGCTGGGCCAGGCGGAGGTGGCCGAAGTGGTGGCCCTGGTGCGCTCGCTTTCGCCGCGGCCCGGCGCCGCCTATGCCGCATCGACCACCGAATACCTCGTGCCGGATGTGTATGTGCGCAAGGTCAATGGCCGGTGGAAGGTGGAACTCAACGCCGAGGCCGTGCCGCAACTGCGCATCAACCCTTATTACATGAACATGATCCGTCGGGCCGACAACACGCCGGACAACAATTCCCTGCGGACCCATCTGCAGGAGGCGCGCTGGTTCATCAAGAGCCTGCAGAGCCGCAGCGAAACCTTGCTGCGTGTGGCCAAGGAAATCGTGGAACGCCAGCGGGCCTTCCTGGAGCATGGTGAGGAAGCCATGCGTCCCATGGTCCTGCACGATATTTCCGAGGCACTGGGCATGCATGAATCCACCATCTCGCGCGTGACCACGCGCAAGTATCTGCACACCCCGCGCGGCACTTTCGAGCTCAAATACTTCTTCTCCAGCCACGTCAGCACGGCGCTGGGCGGAGAGGCGTCCTCGACTGCAATACGCGCTGTCATCAAGCGTCTGATTGCCGCGGAGAATGTCGTCAAACCCTTGAGCGACAGCAAGATCGCGGCGATATTGACCAAGGAGGGCATCAACGTGGCGCGCCGTACGGTCGCCAAATACCGGGAGGGCATGCAGATTCCTCCCTCCAATGAACGCAAGAAGTTTGCCTGAGCAACGCGGCGGAACGAGCGTGTTGCGGGCGCGGTCAAAATCGCACAGTTCGACAGGAGAGTCCCATCATGCAGATCAACATCACCGGCCATCACATCGAGCTTTCAGCGGCCCTTAATGACTACATCAAGACCAAGATGCAGCGCGTGCAGCGTCATTTCGACCACATGGTGGATGCGCACTTCGTGCTCGGACAGGAGCGCCAGCTCTGCAAGGCGGAAGCCACGGTCCATGTCACCGGTGCCACCCTGCATGCCATGAGCGAACATGAAGACATGTACGCGGCCATTGATCTCATGCTCGACAAGCTCGACCGCCAGGTTACCAAGCACAAGGAAAAGATGACCGACCACCACGCGCGCGAGGGCGGTCACCGGCTCTGAGTCCGGGCGCATGAACCTGCAACGCTTCATCGTGGTTTCCGGGCTCTCGGGCGCCGGCAAGACCGTGGCGCTCCATGCCCTAGAGGATGCGGGTTTCTATTGCGTGGATAACCTGCCCACGAGCTTCCTCGCCGAGTTTGCCCAGTTCGTGAGCCGCAGCACGCTGCCGCTGTACAGCAAGGTGGCCGTGGGGATTGATGCCCGCAATCCGGACAGCGACCTGCAGCAACTGCCGCAAATCCTGGAGTTGCTGCGGGCGAATGGCGTTGCGGTTGAAGTGCTGTTCATCGAGGCGAGCGAACAGGCGCTCATCAACCGTTTCAATCTCACCCGCCGGCGGCATCCGCTGTCCACCTCGAGCCTGCCCCTGCGCCAGGCCATCGCGCGCGAGCGCGCCCTGTTGGAGCCGCTGATCGCGAGGGCCGAGCTGCGCATAGACACCACCCATACGCATATCCATGAGTTCCGCGCCCTGCTCAACGAGCGGGTGACCCGCCGTGCTCCGGGCGCGTTGGCGGTGCAGATCAGCTCTTTCGGCTACAAGAAGGGTGTGCCGCCAGACGTCGATTTCATTTTCGACGTGCGCTGCCTGCCCAATCCGCACTGGGATCCCGCGCTGCGCGAGATGTCCGGGCGCGACGCGCCGGTGCGGGAGTTCCTCGACGCGAATGCGTTGGCCCGGGAACTCACCGACGACATCATCGGTTTCCTGGAACGCTGGCTGCCACGCTTTCAGCAGGAGGATCGCAGCTACCTCACGATTGCGCTGGGATGCACCGGCGGGCGGCACCGTTCGGTCTATGCGGCCGAGCGCATCGCCTCGCATTTCCGCGAGCGCTGGCATATCGTGCTGACCCATCGGGACCTCTGAAGCTGCCATGCCCAGCGCCAAGCTGCTCATCATCAACCGCCTCGGCCTGCATGCGCGGGCAGCTGCCAAATTCATGCAGACGGCCGCCGCCTACATCTGCGAAATCAACGTCGAGAAGCAGGCCAAATCGGTCAACGGCAAGAGCATCATGGGGCTCATGATGCTGGCCGCAGCCCGGGGCTCAGAACTCACGGTGACCACCAAGGGCGAGGATGAGGACGCTGCGCTCGCGGCCTTGACTGAACTCGTGAACAACCGGTTTGGTGAACCGGAGTGACCTTTTCCCTGCATGGTGTTGCGGTTTCCCGCGGAATCGCCATCGGCAAGGCCCATATCATCATCCATGCCCAGCACGACGTCCGTGAAACCCTGATCGAACCCGCCATGGTGGACGCCGAAGTCGCGCGCCTGCGGGCGGCGATTGAGGATGCGGCCGGACACCTGCGCGAGATGCGCACCCGTATCCCGACGGACGCGCCCCACGATGTGGTGGCTTTCATCGATACGCACCTGTTGATGCTGGGTGACGCCATGCTGGCAGAGGAGCCGATAAGACTCATCACCGAGCGCCGGTACAACGCCGCTTGGGCGGTAAGGCATCAGCGGGATGCCGTGGTGCAGGTCTTCGACCAGATGGATGACCCATATTTGCGCACGCGGCGGGATGACGTGGAGCATGTCATGAACGGCATCCTGCGCAGCCTTCAGGGCAGCAGCCTGTCGCCCGCCTCAGGCGAGGATCCCGACCTGGTAGGTGCGGTCCTGCTCGCCGATGATCTGGCCCCTGCGGATGCCCTGCTGATGCAGCACCACGGCGTGGTCGGCTTCGTCACGGAGTTCGGTGGGCCCACCTCACACACTTCCATTCTTGCACGCAGCCTCGGCATCCCCGGCATCGTCGGCGTGCATCATGCCCGGCGTTTCGTGCAGGAAGGCGAATTGCTGATCATCGATGGCAACGAGGGCGTGGTGGTGGGCGAGCCCGATACCCGCACTCTTGCGCACTATCGCAAGCGGCAGAGCGAGCGCGCCAAATATTCCGTAGGGCTCAACAAGCTGAAGCGTGCACCCTGCGTGACCCGCGACGGCGTGGCGGTGGAGCTGCAGGCCAATGTGGAACTGCCGAGTGATTTCGCCGCTGCGCGTGACGTGGGTGCGCGCGGCGTGGGGCTTTATCGCACCGAATTTCTCTACATGAACCGGACGGAGCCCCCGACCGAGGAGGAGCATTTCGAGGCCTACCAGCAGCTCGTGAAAACCGTCAGTGGCTTGCCGGTGACGATACGCACCCTCGATATCGGCGGTGACAAGCAGGTCGACCCGGCACTCACCTCGCGCGGCAAGGGCGCAAATCCGGCGCTGGGTTTGCGGGCGGTCCGCCTCGGCCTGAAGGAGCCCGCCCTGTTCATGCCCCAGGTCCGGGCCATCGTGCGGGCCTCCGCGCTGGGGCCGGTGCGGATGATGATCCCCATGCTGTCCAATCTGGAGGAGGCCCATCAGGTCATCGAACTGGTGCGCACCACCCAGGCCGAATTTGCGCGCCAGAGGATTCCCTTCGCGTCCGACATGCCCATCGGCGGGATGATCGAGGTCCCTGCGGCCGCGGTCTTTGCGGATGGATTTGCCCAGGTGCTCGACTTTCTCTCCATCGGCACCAACGACCTCATCCAGTATGCGATTGCGATTGATCGCGTGAACGACGAGGTCAACTATCTCTACGACCCGATCAACCCGGGCGTACTGAGGCTCATCGCCATGACCATTCGGGCGGGCCAGCGCGCCCGGGTGCCGGTTGGCATGTGCGGGGAGATGGCTGGCGACGTGCGCTATACGCGTCTGCTGCTGGGACTCGGGCTCGAGTCCTTCAGCGTGAACCCGGCGGTGCTGCTCGAAGTGAAGGGGCTTATTGCCGGCACGGACGTCTCGTCCATCCGGCTTCTGGCGGAGAAGATGCTGAAGACCGCCGATCCCGGCAAGTTCAGGCGCTACCTCGATGACCTGGGGTGAGTCCCGGGCCGATGGAGCCCGGAACGATGGAGAATTAGTGCGCCAATTGAATGGCTTATGGGCAACTTCTCAAACGCTGTGTTATTCTGCGACGCAGTTCCCGGTTCGGCTTCGCCACGCGCGCTTCCGACGGCCCGGAAACCCTGAACACCACAGACAACGGGGGTGTTTGAAACGATGAACACGCCAACCCGAATTGGTATCGCCCTCACCCTGAGCACCCTGCTCGCCGGTTGCGCGAACCAGAATGTGAAAGCGCCGCAGATTCTGTGCCCCCTCGTGGGTGCGACGACCGGCGCTGGAGTCATGGCCGCAGCCGCGGATTCAGACGATGCCGGGGCTTACGTCGCCGGTGCTGCCATTGGCGGTGCGCTCGGCTATTTCTTCTGTCGCGAAAAAGAAACCCCGCCGCCGGCACCTGCGCCTGCCCCGGCACCTGCTCCCAAGCCTGCGCCGCCGCCGCCACCCCCGCCGCCGGCGCCTGAGCAGGGCACGAAGATCATCAGCCTCGAGGGCACCCATTTCGACTTCGACAAGGCCACCCTGCGGCCGGAAGCGATGAGCAAGCTGGATGAGGCGGTGCGGATCATGAATGAGCATCCGGGCATCCGGATCAACGTCGAAGGCCACACCGACAGCATGGGCTCCGATGCCTACAACCAGAAGCTTTCCGATCAGCGCTCTGCCTCGGTGGTCAGCTATCTGCTGAGCAAAGGCGTTGCGGCGGATCGCATGAGGGCGAGAGGGTTTGGTGAGAGCCGGCCGGTGGCAAGCAATGACACCGGCGAAGGGCGGGCACAGAACCGGCGCGTCGATCTGATCGTCGCCGAGTAGTCAGCTGGACAAACCTCCCGCACGCCCCGGTGTGCGGGAGGCCTTCAAGAAAAAGCCCTCATTGCGAGGGCTTTTTTGTATGCGGGTGGTCGGTTGCGTCTACCAGCTGAAGATCACCCACTGGGGCACATCGAGTGCACTGTTGCGGCCATCGTTGAAGCGGGTTTCCAGCTTGCCGTCACCATCCGTATCCTTGAGGTAGTAGGCAGGGCCGACGATGGGGATGACCTTCACCATGTAGAGCCGGCCGTTCATGCGGTATTCCTCGACCTTGGCATCCTTGCGCTGGACGATGGTGACGTCAGGTTCGATCTCCTGCCCATCCTCGATGCGCGGCGGCGGCGGCGGCGCGGCTTCGGGAATCTCCTGCAGGTCCTGCTGTGCCTGCACCGCGCTGGAGAGCCCCATGGCCAACAGGAGCAGCGGTGCGGACGGACGGGAGAAAAGGTGCTTGGGCACTGGCGGATACCTCTATTCCATGGGGCTGTTGTTTGCGCATAGCATAGCACCACGACTCACACGTCCGTGAGTGCCGGAATTACCCCTTTGAGTGATGCAAATACCCCCGGAAAGCTCGTCCTGGTGGACGGCTCTTCCTATCTCTATCGCGCCTTCCACGCCTTGCCGGGCCTCACCACCAGCAGCGGCCAGCACACCGGTGCCATTCATGGCGTGATCGCCATGTTGAAGAAGCTGCAGACGGAAATGCAGCCGGATTACCTCGGGGTGGTTTTCGATCCGCGCGGCCCCACCACCCGCGACGGCTGGTTCCCGGACTACAAGGCCCATCGCCCCCCCATGCCGGGCGAGCTCTCCTCCCAGGTGCCCCTGCTGTTCGAGGTGATCGCCGCACTGGGCATTCCCTGCTTCGTGGTCGACGGCGTGGAGGCCGACGATGTCATCGGCACTCTGGCGCGACGGGGTGCCGCCGCCGGCCATTCGGTCGTGATCTCCACGGGTGACAAGGATTTCGCCCAGCTGGTGTGTCCGGGCATCACGCTCGTGAACACGATGGACAACACCCGTCTGGATGAAGCGGGCGTCGAGGCCCGCTTCGGTGTGCCGCCTTCCCGCATCATCGATTACCTCACCCTGGTCGGCGACAGCGTGGACAATGTGCCGGGGATCCCCAAGGTCGGACCGAAGACGGCGGTGAAGTGGCTGCAAACCTATGGCAGCCTCGACAATCTGGTGGCCGAAGCCGCCAATGTGCCGGGTGCGGTGGGTGAGAACCTGCGCAAGCACCTGGACCAGATACCGCTCTCACGCCGGCTGGTCACGATCATGGATGATCTCGACCTTGATATCCCGCTGGCGAACCTCGTGCCGCGCGCACCGGCCACCGATGCCTTGCGCGCGCTCTTCCAGCAGCTCGAGTTCAAGACCTGGTTGAAGCAACTGGGACAGGTCGCACCGGAGCGTGAACCCGAGGCAGGAGAACCGGCGCCGGGCTTCGCGGTGGACACAACGCGTCCGAACGTTGACACCATCACCACTCAGACGGCGCTCGATGCCTGGGTGGAAAAGCTGCTCGCAGCACCGTTCTTCGCCTTCGACACCGAGACCACCAGTCTCAACTACATCGATGCGCGCATCGTCGGGCTCTCCTTCGCCCGTGAGCCCGGACATGCGGCCTATGTGCCGCTCGCGCATGATTATCTTGGCGCACCCACGCAACTCGATCGCGAGGCCGTCCTCAGGCAGTTGCAGCCCCTGCTGGAGAGCGACGCGATCGCCAAACTCGGCCACAACCTGAAGTACGACCGCAGTGTGCTGCTGAACCATGGCATCACGCTGCGGGGCATTCGTTACGACACCATGCTTGAATCCTATGTGCTGAACAGCACTGCGTCCCGGCACGATCTGGACACGCTCGCTCTGAAGCATCTGGGATACCAGAACATCACTTTCGAGGAAGTTGCCGGCAAGGGCGTGCACCAGATCACCTTCGATCAGGTGCCGGTGGAGCAGGCTGCGGTGTATGCAGGTGAAGACGCAGAAGTCTGCCTGCGCCTGCATGCCTTGATGTGGCCGCAAATCGAGGCGGTTCCCGCCCTGCGGGCCTTGTTTGATGACGTGGAGATACCGCTCGTGCCCGTGCTGTCCGACATGGAGCGGCAGGGTGTCTTGATCGATGCGCTGATGCTGGCGGGCCAGAGTGCGGAACTGGCGGCCAAGATCGAAGCGACGGCGCGCGAGGCCTTTGCCGAGGCCGGAACGGAATTCAATCTGGGCTCCCCGAAACAGATCCAGGAGATCCTGTTTGATCGCATGGGCTTGCCGGTCACGGCCAAGACGCCGACGGGTCAGCCTTCCACCGCGGAGTCGGCGCTGCAGGAGCTCGCGGAGATCTACGCTCTGCCGAGGCTCATTCTGGAGCACCGCGCGCTGACCAAGCTCAAGTCGACCTACACCGACAAGCTGCCGCAGGAAGTGAATCCGGCCACTGGACGCATTCACACCAGCTATCACCAGGCCGTGGCGGCGACAGGGCGATTGTCTTCCTCCGATCCCAACCTGCAGAACATCCCGGTCCGCACCCATGAGGGGAGGCGGATCCGCCAGGCCTTCATCGCGCCGCCCGGCTCACGCCTGCTGGCGGCGGACTATTCGCAGATCGAATTGCGGATCATGGCGCATCTCTCGGGGGACGAACGGCTGCGTGCAGCGTTTGCCGAGGGCCTGGACATCCATCGCGCCACTGCCGCGGAGGTCTTTGGTACCACGCCAGCGGCAGTCAGCGACGAGCAGCGGCGTGCCGCCAAGGCCATCAACTTCGGGCTCATCTACGGCATGTCGGCCTATGGCCTCGCCCGGCAGCTCGGGACCGACCGTCCCCAGGCCCAGGCTTACATCGAACTGTACTTCGCGCGCTATCCGGGCGTGCGGCGATACATGGAGGAAACCCGGCAGCAGGCTCGCGAGCAGGGCTTTGTGGAGACCGTCTTCGGGCGACGGCTCCATCTGCCCGACATCAATTCGCGCAACGCGCAGCGCCGACAGTATGCCGAGCGCACCGCGATCAACGCCCCGATGCAGGGCACCGCGGCGGACATCATCAAGCGGGCGATGATTGCCGTGGCCGACTGGATTGCGCGTGAGCATCCACCCGCTGTGCTCACCATGCAGGTGCACGACGAGCTGGTGCTCGAGGTGAAGGATCATGCGGTCGAGCAGGTCTCCACCCGGGTGCGCGAACTCATGGTGGGCGCAGGAAGTGGCGCACTGTCCGTGCCGCTGGAGGTGGACGTCGGACTCGGGCATAACTGGGACGAAGCCCACTGAGGCGCGGCAGGGGCTGTCGGATCTCGACAGACCCTTGTGCTACCATCGTGGCCGATCAGGCTTGTACCTGCGATATCCGGGCGACGCCCACACAGCACAGCATCCAGACAATCAACGTTCCGGTTTCATCCTCATGCTGCTCATACCCGCCATCGACATCAAGGACGGAAAATGTGTCCGCCTGCGCCAGGGCCGGATGGATGACGATACCGTCTATTCGGATGACCCGGTCGCCATCGCGGCTCGCTGGGTTGAGGCCGGAGCCCGGCGTATACATGTGGTGGATCTGAACGGCGCCGTCGAGGGCAAGCCGGTGAATTCCGCCGTGGTACGCGAGATCGCGAGCGCCTTCCCCCACGTGCCGATCCAGGTCGGCGGCGGGATTCGCGACGAGGACACCATCCAAACCTATCTCAATGCCGGTGTCCGCTATGTGATCATCGGCACCAAGGCCGTGACCGCGCCGCACTTCATTTCGGATATCTGCCTCGAATTCCCGGGCCACATCATGGTCGGGCTGGATGTGCGCGACGGCAAGGTTGCCATCGAAGGCTGGTCCAAGCTGTCGCGCCACGACGCTGCCGACATTGCGGTGAAGTTCGAGGAAGACGGGGTGGAAGCCTTCATCTTCACCGACATCCGCCGGGACGGCATGATGAACGGGCTCAATCTGGACGCCACCATCGAGTTTGCGCGCAACCTGCGCATCCAGGTGTTCGCCTCTGGAGGTGTCACCAACCTCGATGACATCCGCGCACTCGTTGCCGCCGAACCTGAAGGCATCGCCGGCGCCATCACCGGCCGCGCGATCTACGAGGGCTCACTGGACTTCAAGGTGGCCCAGGCGCTGGCGGACGAACTTTCCGCGGCCTCCTGAACCTACGGGCCGGCTCAGCGACGACCCCATCCACAGTCACTCCACCCGCTCTTCGCCATGGGCCTCGCCAAACGAATCATCCCCTGCCTCGATGTGGACGCCGGGCGTGTGGTCAAGGGCGTGCGCTTCGTCGACATCCGCGATGCCGGCGACCCGGTGGAGATCGCGCGTCGCTATGATGCCCAGGGCGCGGACGAAATCACCTTCCTCGATATCACGGCGAGCAGCGACGGGCGTGACACCATGGTCGAGGTCGTCAGTCAGGTGGCGTCGGAGGTGTTCATTCCGCTCACCGTGGGCGGAGGCATCCGCGAGCTCGCGGATGTGCGCCGCATGTTGGTGGCCGGGGCGGACAAAGTGGGCATCAACACAGCAGCCGTGCACAAGCCGGAGTTCGTGCGCGCGGCAGCCGAAAAATATGGATCGCAATGCATCGTGGTTGCCATCGACGCCCGCGCGCGCAGTGACGGCGCCGGCTGGGAGGTGTTCACGCATGGTGGGCGACGCGGTACCGGTATTGATGCCGTGGCGTGGGCAGTGCGCATGGCCGAGTACGGCGCGGGCGAGATTCTGCTCACCAGCATGGACCGCGATGGCACGCGGGACGGATTCGACCTTGCGCTCACCCGTGCGGTGGCGGATGCGGTCCCCATCCCGGTGATCGCCTCTGGCGGTGTCGGAAACCTGGACCATCTGGTCGCCGGTGTCCTGGAAGGCCACGCGGATGCGGTGCTGGCCGCCAGCATCTTTCATTTCGGGGAGTATTCCGTGCTGCAGGCAAAGCATAACATGGCCGCGAGCGGTATCGAGGTACGTCTGTGAGCTGGCTGGATGAAATCACCTGGAATGCCGAAGGCCTGGTGCCCGCCATTGCCCAGGACGCCCGCACGGGACAGAACCTCATGATGGCGTGGATGAACCGGGAATCCCTGGCGGCCACCTTGCGTGAAGGGCGGGCCATCTACTGGTCGCGCTCCCGGCAGCGCCTGTGGCGCAAAGGCGAGGAATCCGGGCATGTGCAGCATCTGCGTGAGCTCCGCCTCGACTGTGATGGCGACACCCTATTGCTGCTGGTGGAACAGGAAGGTTCGATCGCCTGTCATACTGGACGGGTATCGTGCTTCTACCGCAGACTCGAAGCAGGCCAGTGGCAGGTGGTGGACCCCGTGGTGAGGGACCCGCACGACATCTACCCGGGCGTTCCGCCCGAGTCGGGGAAATAGCACATGGCGGCGGATATCCTGAACCAGCTCGCCCTCATCCTGGAACAAAGGAAAGGGGCGGATCCCGGGTCGTCCTACGTGGCGAGCCTGTATGCCGCCGGTATGGACAGGATCCGCAAGAAGATCGGCGAGGAAGCCACCGAAGTGGTCATCGCCGCGGGACAGCCGGATGCCGAGGCGCTGGTGCGCGAGATGGCGGATCTGTGGTTCCACTGTCTGGTCGCGCTGGTCCACGAGGACATCTCGCCGGATCGCGTGCTGGATGAACTTTCGCGGCGCCTGGGGCGTTCCGGCCTCGAGGAAAAAGCGTCCCGCAAGGGGCAGTAATCAGTCATGACACGCAGGCACCTCGGGGAGCCTGCCGGAGAGCAAGCATGGGAATCGGTATCAAGGAGCTCATCATCATCCTCGTGATCGTGATGCTCGTGTTCGGCACCAAGAAGATCAAAGGCATCGGCGGTGACGTCGGCGGCTGGATCCGCGACTTCCGCAAATCCGTGAAGGATGGCAATGACGAACCGCCCATGGTGGATGCGACCGCCGGCAAGCGGGTCATCGACGGTGAGGCCGTGACCCAGGGCGCAGAGCAGAAGAACTCCTGAGTCCGGCATGTTCGACGTCGGCTTCTCGGAGATGATGCTGATTGGGCTGATTGCACTGCTGGTGCTGGGCCCGGAGCGGCTGCCGCCCTTGATTCGCGGCCTCGGTCGCTGGGTGGGTCGCGCCCAGCGCACCGTGCGCGAACTCAAGACCCAGCTCGAGGCCGACACCAGCCTGCGCGAACTGAATCAGGTCAAAAAGACCCTGCAGAGTGAGCTGAACGCCCCGGTGGAAACTTCTACCCCGGTCAAAAGCCTGAGCGACAGCAACCAGGACGCGCGCTGACACGCAAATGGCCTCGCCGGAACATCCCGAGGGCGCCGACACCGGCGAGCATACTTTTCTCTCCCATCTGCTGGAGCTGCGGGACCGTCTGCTGCGCGCCGTCCTGTGCATCATCCTCGTGCTTCTCGTGCTGATGCCTTTCGCCAATCAGGTTTACGAATGGCTTTCCAGCCCCTTGTTGGCGCAGATTTCGGCCACCGGCGGCCAGATGCTCGCCACGAGTGTCGTTTCGCCCTTCATGGCGCCGTTCAAGCTGGCTTGTTTCGTGGCCGTGATGATCAGCGCGCCCTATCTCTTCTACCAGCTGTGGGCCTTCGTGGCGCCGGGCCTGTATCGGCACGAGAAGCGTCTGGCCCTGCCGCTGCTGGTTTCCAGCACCCTGCTTTTCTACTGCGGCATCGCCTTTGCGCGCTTCGTGCTGTTTCCGCTGGTCTTTGGTTTTCTGGCTGCGATCCAGCTCGATGGCGTGTCTTACGCCCCCGACATCAATGAATTCCTGGATTTTGCCCTGCTGATGTTCTTTGCCTTCGGCATGGCTTTCGAAGTTCCGGTCGCCACCTTCCTGGTGGTGAAGACCGGGATCGCCACGCGCCAGTCACTGGCCGAGAAGCGGCCCTACATCGTGGTGGGCGTGTTCGTGTTCGCTGCCGTGCTCACGCCGCCAGACCCCATCTCGCAGACGATGATGGCCGTGCCGATGTGGTTGCTCTACGAACTCGGGATGCTCTTTTGCCGGTTGTTCATACCGGAGGAAACGGCCGAGGAGAGCGCTGCCAGTGACAGCAAGGCGCTCACGCCCTGATCATGGCCTGGTCAAAGCCTGATCAGCGTCGCCACAGCCACCACAGCACGGAGAGCACGAAGCTCACCAGCACACAGGTGGTGAGCGGGAAGTAGAAGCGGGTGTTACCGCGGCCGATGACGATGTCGCCGGGCAGGCGGCCGAGCCCAAGCTTGGCAAGCCACGGCCACAGCAGGCCGGCCAGAATCAGGGTCGCCCCCATCCACAAGAGCATCCGGGACATGTCCCGCACCGTCAGGGGAGCTGGCGCACGCCGGCAGCGCCACCAATGAGCAGCACATCAGCCGGGCGCTGGGCAAAGAGGCCATTCGTCACTACCCCGGGGATCTGGTTCAAGGTCTGCTCCAGTCGCACCGGGTCGGTCATGTCGAGATGGTAGACATCCAGGATGAGGTTGCCGTTGTCGGTGACGAAGCCTCTGCGGTACTCGGGATTCCCGCCGAGCTTGACCAGCTCGCGACCCACGAAACTGCGGGCCATGGGGATCACTTCCACCGGCAAGGGGAACTTGCCCAGGCGGCCGACCAGCTTGCTCTCGTCAATGATGCAGAGGAAGCGCCGGGCGGCGGCGGCCACGATTTTCTCGCGGGTCAGGGCGCCGCCCCCACCTTTGATGAGCTGGCGATGGGCATTGGCCTCGTCCGCACCATCCACATAAACCTCGAGGGTGCCGGTCTCGTTGAGCTCCATCACGCGGATGCCGTGGGCCTTCAGGCGTTGCGCCGAGGCTTCGGAGCTTGCCACCGCGCCTTCGAGTCTATCTTTCATCCCGGCCAGTGCGTCGATGAAGAAATTGGCCGTGCTGCCCGTCCCGACACCGATGATGGTTTCGTCCCGGACCAGCTTGGCGGCGGCCAGGGCCGCAGCCTTTTTCTGATCATCCTGGCTCATGTGCGCTCCCGCTCTTCGCCCGCACAGCGGGCCTGCGGCGTGAATGGTATCTTATGCCCATGCTCGACATGTACCTGAAGATGATCCTGAAAGCGCCGGTCTACGACGTGGCGCGGGAGACGCCGCTCGATGCCTTGCCGCTGATGTCCCGGCGTACCGGCAACGCTGTGTGGTTGAAGCGGGAAGATCTGCAACCGGTCTTCTCTTACAAGCTGCGGGGGGCTTACACCATGATGGCGGCCCTCAATGCGGAGGAGCGTTCAAAAGGCGTGTGCACGGCTTCGGCGGGAAACCATGCCCAGGGCGTGGCCCTCGCGGCCTCCCGGCTCGGTATCCGCGCCGTGATCGTGATGCCGAAGACCACCCCCGAGATCAAGATCAACGCCGTACGCCGTCTGGGCGCGGAAATCATCCTGCACGGCAATACCTATGACGAGGCCAGCACCCATGCGCATGACCATGTGGCGGCGCAGGGCATGACCTACGTCCCGCCCTATGACCACCCGCTGATCATTGCCGGGCAGGGGACCGTGGGCATGGAGATCCTGCGCCAGCACCCCTCCCGTCCCCATGCCATCTTCGTGCCCGTGGGTGGGGGAGGGCTCATTGCCGGCATCGCAGCCTATGTGAAGGCACTGGATCCCGGCATTCGCATCATCGGCGTGGAAGCCGACGAGGCCGCCTGCATGACGCGCGCGCTGGAGGCGGGCGAACGGGTCATCCTCGACCGCATCGGCATTTTTGCCGATGGCGCAGCCGTGAAACAGGCGGGAGAAGAGAATTTCCGTATCGCGCGCGAACATGTGGATGCAATGATCACCGTCTCCATCGACGAGATCTGCGCGGCGGTGAAGGATATCTTCGAGGACACCCGATCGATTGCGGAGCCTGCCGGAGCCCTCGCCCTGGCGGGACTGAAGCAATACGTGACGCGCGAGGGAATCCGCGATGCGGAGCTCATTGCCATCCTGAGTGGTGCCAACGTGAACTTCGACCGGCTTCGACACATTGCCGAACTGGCAGAAATCGGCGAGCGTCGCGAAGTGCTGCTGGGCGCAGTGATCCCCGAGCGGCCCGGCAGCTTCCGCCAGTTCTGTCACGCGCTGGGTACGCGCGCCATCACGGAATTCAACTACCGTTACGCCGACCGCGAGCGGGCCACGGTGTTCGCGGGAGTGCAGCTCAGGGCGGGCGAGTCTGACAAGCAAGATCTGCTGGAAAGCCTGCACGCAAAGGGTTTCGAGGCGCGGGACATGTCCGAGGATGAGTTGGCGAAGATGCACGTGCGCTACATGGTTGGCGGGCATGCGGGTGTTCTCGCCGGCGAGCGTTTGCTGCGGGTGGAGTTTCCGGAGCGTCCCGGTGCTTTGCTGCACTTCCTGAACCAGGTGGGAGATCGCTGGAATATCAGCCTCTTCCACTACCGCAATCACGGTGCCGCCTATGGTCGCGTGCTGGTCGGACTCCAGGTCCCAGACTCACTCACCGCGGACTTCGACCGCTTTCTTGCCGGTCTGCAGATGGACTGGGTGGAGGAGCGGGACAACGTGGCGTACGAACTTTTCCTGCGCTAATCATGGCCAGCCTTCAGCAGCGCCGTGAGCTCTCGGCCGTGATGCGCGCGCTGGCGGATGCCGGCCTCAATCAGGGTGCCGCGGGGAATGCGAGCGTACGCACGCCGGAAGGGATGCTGATCACGCCCACGGGGCTGAAGCCCGCGCTTCTGCAGGACGACAGTCCGGTGGAAATGGCTCTGGATGGCACCTGTGCGCCCGGGCAGCTGCGGCCCTCCAGCGAATGGCACTTCCACGCCGCCCTCTATCGTCACCGGCTCGAGATCGGGGCCGTTGTCCACGTGCATTCGCCCTTCGCCACGGCATTGGCCTGTCAGCGGCGTGACATCCCGGCCTTCCATTACATGATTTCCGTGGCGGGTGGTGACTCCATTCGCTGCGGGGAATACGCACTTTTTGGCACCGATGCCCTCTCCAGCGTGGTTCTTGCCGCACTCGATGGGCGCAGCGCCTGCCTGCTCGCCAACCATGGTCTTGTCGCCACCGGGGCGACGCTCGCCGCTGCGCATGACCTCACGCTTGCGGTGGAAGATCTGGCCCATCAGTATTGTCTCGCGCTTCAGTGTGGTGGCCCGGTGCTGCTCACGGCGCAGGAGATGAGTGCCGTTCTGGAGCGCTTCAAGACCTATGGACAACAAGCAGTCGAGTAAACCGTCCTCGAATACACCGCAAGGCCCGCTCGCGGAATTCACCAGCAGGCCGGTGTTCCAGCTGGCAATCCCGGCCACGGATCTCGCCGCCGGGAAGACCTTCTACTGCGACGTGCTCGGTTCGCGGGTAGTGCGTGAAGAAGCGGAAATGCTGGAGTTGTCGTTCTTCGGCGGAACCCTGTGCCTCCATCGTGTGGAGGTGATGCCGGTCACGGCAAGCGGGAGACGCAACGGCAAGGAGATTCCGGTGCCCAACTTCGGCCTCGTGATGAGTTGGGAAGACTGGCACCGGGCCGTGGATCATCTCAATTACGTCGGCATCAGCTATCGCATGGCTCCTACGCGCTCTCAGACTGTCGAGGGTCGCACCGAGATGTGGTTTGCCATCGAGGATCCCGCCGGTAACTGTCTCGCCTTTGGCGCGACAGAACCCACAAGCTGAGAGTCCGTCGCCGATTCAGAGACTGAAGAGCTCCGCGAGTTTTGCGCCCGGATCGGGGCTGCGCATGAACGTCTCTCCCACCAGGAAGCAGTTCACGTCGCGGCCGCGCAGGGTGGCGACCTCGTCCCGGGTGGCAATCCCCGACTCCGTGATGATGGTGCGTTCGGACGGCACGTCGTTGAGCATGCCGAGCGTGGTGTCGATGGTGGTCACGAAGCGCTTGAGATCGCGGTTGTTGATGCCGAGGAGCGGCAGTCGCAGGCGCAGGGCGCGCTCCAGCTCTTCTCTGTCATGAATCTCGGGCAGCACGTCCATGTCGAGTGATCGTGCACAGTCCGCCAAGCCCTGGAGTGTGGCGTCATCCAAGCCCGCCACGATCAGGAGGATGCAGTCGGCGCCCAGGGCGCGCGATTCATGAATCTGGTACTCGTCGCACATGAAATCCTTGCGCAGTACCGGCAATTCGCAGGCCGCGCGCGCGGCGATGAGATCCCCGTCCCGCCCCTGGAAATATTTTTCGTCCGTGAGTACCGACAGGCAGGCCGCGCCACCACGCGCATAGGACGCAGCGATCTCGGCCGCATCGTAAGGCTCACGCATCACGCCCTTGCTGGGCGAGGCTTTCTTGCATTCGGCAATCACGCCCGGCAGGCCGCGTGCCAGCTTGCGTTGAAGGGCGCCGGCGAAGTCTCGCGGCAGGGGCGCAGCGCGGGCCGCGGCCTGTACCTCGGCGAGTGGACGCGCAGCCCGGCGCGAAGCCACTTCCCCGCGCTTGTGGGCGAATATCTCGGCCAGGATGTCGCGGCCAGGTGCCAGTGGAGCGGTTTCGGTGGACATGCGTGAATCTCAGTTGGCGTTGTTTCCACCCAGCTGGCGGGTGAGAGCGATGTATCGGTAGAAACGTGCAGCCGCGGCACCGGAAGCGAGGAGGCCCAGCGCCAGTTCATAACCCTCACGCAGACCGGGTGCGAGGTCACAGAGGTACAGGGCGGCTCCAGCATTGACGGCCACGATGTCGCGTGCAGGTGAAGCTTCGTTCGCAAAGACCCGACGAATCACGGCCAAGCTCTCTGCGGCATTGCCGACCTTGAGGGAAGCGAGTGAGGCTGGCGTAATCCCGAGCGAAGCCGGGTCCAGACTGTAATGCGTGATCACGCCGTGCTTCAGCTCGGAGATCCGGGTGGGTGCGCCAATGCTGATCTCGTCCAGACCATCTTCCGCGTGCAGCACCATGGCGCGCGCGACGCCCAATCGTTTGAGCACCTCGGCGATCCGGGGTACCCAGTCGGAATTGAAAAGCCCCACCACCATGCGCTCCGCGCCTGCGGGATTGGTCAACGGGCCCAAAGCGTTGAACATCGTACGGATACCGAGTTCGCGTCGCGGCCCCGCGGCGTGGCGGGTCGCGCCATGATGGGCCTGCGCAAACATGAAGCCGAAACCGGTCTCGCGAATACAACGGGCGATATTTTCGGGTGACAGGGTGAGGTCCACGCCGGCAGCTTCGAGAAGATCTGCCGAGCCGCTAGCGCTGGAGACGGAGCGGTTGCCGTGCTTGGCCACATGCCCGCCACCGGCCGCGACCACAAAGGCTGCTGCGGTCGAGATGTTGAAGGTTCCGGTGGCGTCTCCGCCCGTGCCACAGGTATCGATGAGCGGCGTGATACCCACCTCCACCTTGAGCGAGAGCTCGCGCATCACACTTGCCGCAGCCGTGATTTCGTCGACGGTCTCGCCCTTCATGCGCAGGGCGACGAGCAGGCCGCCGATCTGCGCCGGGGAAGCCTCACCAGCCATGATCTGGCGCATGACTTCCGTCATTTCGGCGAAGGAAAGATCCTGACCCTCGACCGCCCGGGCCATGGCTGCACGAATATTCATGTTGAGCCTCAGCGCGTGACGTCGAAGAAATTGCGCAGCAACTGGTGGCCGTGCTGGGTCAGGATGGCCTCCGGGTGGAACTGCACGCCGAACAGCGGAAGCTCCCGATGCTGGACGCCCATGATTTCATCCATCGCGCCGGACTCGAGGGTGGTCCATGCCGTGATCTCGAGACAGGGCGGACAGGTCTCCTTCTCGATCACCAGCGAGTGGTAGCGGGTGGCGATGAACTGGTCGGGAATGTCGCGGAACAGGCCCGTGCCGTGATGGTGAATGGGTGAAGTCTTGCCGTGCATCACCTGCCGGGCATGGATGACCTTGCCGCCGTAAGCCTGCCCGATGCACTGGTGGCCGAGGCACACGCCGAGGATGGGGAATTCCGGCGCCAGTTCCTTCACCACCGAGAGAGAAATCCCGGCCTCATTCGGGGTGCAGGGACCGGGGGAGACGATGATATGGCTCGGCGCGCGCTGCCGGATGCCGGCGAGATCGATGGCGTCATTGCGCACGACTTCCACCTCATGGCCCAGCTCGCCGCAGTACTGGACCAGGTTGTAGGTGAACGAATCGTAGTTATCGAGCATCAGGATCATGGCGCGCGCAACCCATTGGATGACTGGCAGGGGTCGGCTCGCCGACCCGGGCATCGGGGCCGGCCGAAGGAGGCGGGCGCCCGAGGG
>Ga0194123_10003076_pt1 | contig 20552 bp, 22 predicted proteins | sample TA2MahsurfametaG_5_FD_155479 | JGI IMG/M metagenome (GOLD analysis project Ga0194123, IMG submission 155479) | Freshwater microbial communities from Lake Tanganyika, Tanzania - TA2015023 Mahale A surface | ecosystem: Environmental > Aquatic > Freshwater > Lake | place: Tanzania: Lake Tanganyika... | reverse complement strand
AAAAGAAATTGGACCAGTATTAAGTGATCCTTTTGCTCAAAATATTAAAGCTTTAACAAAAAAACCTGGAGTAACTGGTCCTTCTGGGCAAGTTCTTGGTCCAGGAATTTCACCTCAGGAAGCAGCAAGAATATTAGGCGATAGTTATAATAAATTTGTGAAATTATCAACTATTAAGCCAGAAGTAAAGAAAGCAATTCAAAAATTATATGAAGCAGATAAATCATACGCATTAAGTAAAGGAATACCAGTAAATGCAAATCTGGAAAAAGCAGTTACAACATTACCGGATAGTGGTCCAATAACTCCAGAACAACTTAATTTATTACTAAAAATTGCAACAAAGAATTATTTGAAGTAATCTTATTTTTTTACAAATGTAAAAAAATAAATTTTATGCTACAGGATAACCAACGGAAGGCTGAATTCCTGGAATATCAGTTCCTAATCCTTGAGCAGACATTTGATTGTTCCAGGTTTTAACTGCGCCGCATTGAGACGAGATTGCTGGATTTCCCATATTTCCACCGCAAGAACCAATGCAAGAAGAATCATTATTATAACCTAAGGGAAGGTCACTTCCCATATTTGACATGGATTCAAAGGTTTCACTAGGCATTGGTTGGTCCTGATTATTAACATCATCATCAGTTCCATCCATTAAAGCTGGGTCAAGATAATCTTCCATTGATTCCATCATCTTTCCATTTTTCATTGAAACTTTTCCATGTTTCATGGTAGAACCGTGTTTATCTTTTTTCATCATAGTATCATCAGAATTGCTCATGGCAGCTTGAGGAGTCATTTTTTCGGTTGTTACATCACCGGTCATTCTTTTTTTCTGGGCCATTTGGAGAGTGACAATAAGAGCGATTGCTAAGAAGAGAGCGATTGCTGGGCAATACAATCCTACGAAAGCAATAACAACTAATACAACAATTTTAACGATAATATTTTCAAAGAATGCGAGGAATTTGAAGGGAACATAATTTACTACTACTGCAGAATAAACAATTAAGAGGAGGACAATTATTGCACTGACAACAACATGTGGAATGGATTGTATTTGTACAACAGAATCTTTTGCTACATTTAAACCTTTTTTACCTACATTTCTAACAGCCTTGGCAGCGTTCATATTTATAATAATTGAAGATATTTTTTATTTTACAATAAAATTGAAATTTTTTTTATTTAAAAGTGTTATTATATATCTAAACTAAATATGAAATCTTATTTGGGAAAAAGAGGGTATGTTTTAATTAAAAAGGAATGGCCCAAACCTGTTATTGAAACAGTAAAAAAAGAACTTATGGTAAAACCATTTTTGAGTGGTGATTTTGGTGAAACTGATGATCCATTTCCAGTATTTGGTGAAAATTCGCAAAAGTTATACATTCCTAAATACTTTGGGATTGAAAAATTTGGTCAACCAGATGAAAATAGAGTACCTCCTGGTGACAATATAAATCTACAATTTAATGGTAATTTAAGACCTCATCAAACAGACCCAATTAATGCTTGTTTAAATGCTTTTTCAACAATTGGTGGTGGTATTTTATCATTACCATGTGGTGAAGGAAAAACTGCATGTGCTTGTTATTTAATAAGTAAATTGAAAAAGAAGACATTTGTGTTGGTGCATAAGGAATTTTTGTTGAATCAATGGGTGGAGAGGATTTTGGGTAGTGAGTCTTCAATGGCTTTTTTACCTGGAGCCAGAGTTGGAAGAATACAAGGAAAAATAATTGATATAGAAGATAAAGATATTGTTATTGGAATGATTCAAAGTATTTCAATGAAGGAATATCCGATGGACCAATTTGATAGTTTTGGATTAGTTATTCTGGACGAATCACATAGATGTCCCAGCAGAGAATTTTCTAAAGCCTTGGCAAAAATTAATTGTCCTTATATGCTTGGATTAAGTGCCACACCAAATCGTAAAGATGGATTAACTAAAGTTTTAAAATGGTTTATTGGAGATGTTGTTTTTAGTAGGAAAGGAAAAAGTGCGACTGATTCAATTGTTGAAAGATATATTTATGATTGTGGCGACCCAGTTTATGCAGCCGAAGTATCTGGATTTCATGGAAAAGTAAATTCCGCAGCAATGATTAATAATGTTGCGTCTTTTATGCCCAGAACAAATTTCATTGTTAAGAAAACAATGGAATGTTTGCAGGAAGAAAGACAAATATTAATTTTAGCAGATAGAAGGGAAATGTTGAAAGATTTGGAAATTGCTTTTGCTGAGAGAGGTGTTCAAAGTGGATATTACATCGGTGGAATGAAACAATCAAAATTGGAAGAAAGTACTAAATTACCTGTTATTTTAGCAACATTTCAAATGGCAGCTGAAGGTTTGGATATAAGTACAATTGATACAATTATTTTAGGAACTCCTAAAACTGATATTGAGCAAGCTGTTGGGAGAATAAGACCAAAGGTTGGAGTAGTTGCAAAAAATAGTCCACTTGTTATTGATATGGTTGATGATTTTTCAATATTTGCAAGACAAGCTGAAAAAAGATTTCAGTTTTACAAGAAGAAAAATTATTTAATTGAAACATTTAATGTTTCTAAAGACGGAAATACAGAAAATAAGATTGATACTTGGGACCCAGAAAATACTGATAAAAAGAAAACCAAAGAACCAGCTCCAGTTTTAAATAAATTTGGATTTTCTTCTTGTACCAGTCCTGCTTCTTAAATTTATAATAAAACAATAACTTTTTCGTTGAATAAATCGATATTAAATTGAATATCTTCATCATCTGAAGTCTTATTCTTTATTGATTCAATAAACTCATCTTTTGAATTATTAGAAGATGATAACCAATTCTTTATTAAATCTGCAAACAAAATCTTACTATTTGGATAATCAATTTCACAATCAGCATATAAATTTATTAAATGTCCATCTACAAAAGAACCAAAATTTTCAGAATATTTTGGAAAATCTGCAAATAATTGCGCAGTTAATCCAGTTAATTGTTTCGCCTCCTTTTCTTTTGCATCTAAAATTCTGGCAATAAGTTTATTATTAAAATCTACATGGTCTGATATTGATTTAAATAAATCTTTTGCTGAATTATAATCTTCAGAAACAACATACTCTGAAATTATACATTCAATATCATTGTCACCCTGAAATGTTTTTACCTTTGTTACAACCGATTTTATTACTGGCGAATCTTCTTCTGTATCCTCCAAAGATTCAGTCATTGCTAAAACATCAAACATATTATTACTTTTAATTTTCAACTTGAAAAACTCCTGCAACTTAAACTTTGTCTTAGGTGAAATACTCACTTTTGTTAAAACTTTGTTCACTGTTTCTTCATAATGTTGCTGAGTTGCTGAATTAAATCTTAACTTCAAATTTGAATGAATTGATTCATACAAAAATGCAAATTGCTCCAATTCTCCAGTTTGGGTTAACATCATCAAACAATGATGGAGAATCTTGAAACTAAAAATACCTTGTTCAACAGTGTTAAAAATTAAACGAAGAAAATTATTATACTTATTTTTTGAAAATAAATTTGCATCAAATGATTCACTTGTTTCTGCAATTTCATTCTGATATGTTTGCCGTGTATTAAATGTTGATTCCATAAAAGAGCAAAATGAAATCTTATAATTGTTATTCTCCATAGCATCCTCCAATGCCTCATCTTCAGATTGAAAAGGTCCAACATATTCTTCATCTTCTTTTGCTTTATCTATGCTGTTCAATGACCAATAAAAGTTTTTCTCACTATCCTCATCATGTGTAATAATATTAAACATCTTTTTTTGCCATTTTTTGTTGATTATTAATTCTTTAATAAGTTTTGCATATAAACCAATATAGTGTGTATCTGTTGAAACTTTGTTTAAGATTTCACTATTTAAAATATTATAAGTTTCTGAAAACATTTGCTCTTCTAAATTATCAATAAATTCCTTGACAATGATTGTGAATTTCTTTTCATTTAATTTATTCAAATGAGAAATAATAATTTTTCGGATTTTAGCTTCGTCATTTTGAGGTAATTGCTTAATATAGGCATTCGCTAAAAATTTTTCGATATCTTTGCCACGAAATTTATTCTTTCTCTTCCATATACCAGAATGATTTTTGGGTCGAATATTATTTCCAGATTTATTATTTTTCTTGAAAGAAGATACATCGATAGGTTTAATCTCTAAACTATCATAAAATTCCCTGAAACCGTTCAATAAAGTAAATATTTGACCGGTGCATCTACTGGCAATCAGGGCGATTCTTTCAAGAGGATAAATGTATTCAACCTCCAAAAACTTAGTTGTCATCTCTGTCATTACGTAGATAAAAATATATTGCGTTTTACCTTTAAACCGACTTTTGCGAACTCCTTTCACATTATCATTTTGCTTCGCAAAATGACTTCGAATTGTCATTTTGCTTTGCAAAATGACTTCGGACCCGTGAAGGGTCCTCAGTTCGCATGGCCATGCCATGCTCACATTGTCATTTTGCTTTGCAAAATGACTTCGGACCCGTGAAGGGTCCTCAGTTCGCATGGCCATGCCATGCTCACAATCTACATTATTATCTAGAAATATATGATTTAACTTGTGAGGCCTTTGGCCGAACTGAGGACCCTTCACGGGTCCGAAGTCATTTTGCGAAGTAAAATGACAATCTGAAGTCATTTTGCAAAGCAAAATGACAATGTGTTAGTGAAAAAAAAGTGATTTAAAAAAAATCTAATTTATTATAATACAAATGGAACAACTTAAATCAAAATTTGGAAATGGTAGAGCTTTGCAACCAACAAATCAATTATTGATTGGTGAATTAACTGAAAAAATAACTTCTACATATAATTTATCAATAGAATTCAAGCGTTTTCATCATTTGGATAATATTCGCATACAAGAACTGAGACAAAAGGAGCATTCATTTATATTAAATACTTTTGGTCAAAAATATTTATTATTTTTGACATATGTAAATTTTAAGCCATATGTAATATATATAAATCGAAAAAATAGTACTTTTTTTGTTGTTAAAACTAGATTTAGTATTGAATTATATGAGGATACTATTTTGGAAGGAGAACAGGTAAAAATAAATAACAAATATTATTTTTTAGTTAGTGATTGTATGGTTTATAGGAAGAGGCAGTTGATGTTGGAGAGTTTTTCAGAGAGATATAAAATTATTTGTGATATTTTGGAAAATCATTATGTTAGTGATAATTTTTTAGAACCATTTGAATTAATGAAAAAAGATGTTTTTTCGTACAGAGATATACAAAATGTTAAAGAATTATATATACCATCATTACCATTTACAGTAAATGGATATTTATTTAAATGTGAAACTAATTCTTCATATGACTTATTATATATATTTCCAGAAAATAGAAATAGTGATAAATCAAAAGAAGTTGAAAAAGATGTAGTTCAAGTACCCAAACATAAGGAAGGTGTATCTAGACCAAAAGATATAGTTGTATCAAGGCCAAAAGAAAATGAGAAAAAAGAGGTTGGAACGCCGCGTAAAGACCCATTATCAGAATTAACTGAGGCAACATTTTTGATGAAGGTTACTGAATTTCCGGATGCATATGAAATATACATGTTTAATAAAGCAACGAATAAGAGAGCGAAAGTTGGTATTGCAGGTATTCCAAATATACCGACTAGTCAGATGGTTAGAGAATGGTTTAGTAAAGTTGGAGAAGAGAAAGAACTTTACGCGAAATTTAAGAAACATCCAATAAATGAAAAATGGATACCACAGTATTTGGTTGAAGTTGATTAAAAAAATTGTTGTGGTGAAAACAATGCATTATAACTACCAATTCCTTCATAAACTTTTTTAAGAGTATCTTCTACATTTTTAGATTTTTTAAGTTCTTGAATAATTTGTTGAACTCCAAATAGAGAATTTTTTTCATCATCTAGAATAAAAAATTTTTTTATTGGTATTGAATTATTTTTATTAAAAAAACAATTAAAAAAATTATCATCTATCAATATCGTATTTTTTAATGATAAATTAGAATTTGGAAAATTATTAATAATTTTATTTATATCTTTAATAAATATTTCCATTGAAAAATCTTTATTATTTATTTTAACCTTTGAACTGTATTCAATTGATAATAATAATGTAAATCTATTTTTAGGAATTATTTTTGATATAATATATTCAGTAACAAAATTTAACCATTCTCTGTTACCGTTTGTCCAGATACTAATATTTTTTACATTTTTATCTAAAAATTTTAAAAAGTTAGGTAAGTTTGGTCTTATCCAGATACATGTATCCATTGATTCATTGAAAAAATCTGGCTTTCTTATTCTATCTTTAAATCTTAAGTATTCTAAACGTGACATACTATCAATCATAGTTTGGTCAATATCTATTATAATATGTAAGTTCATATTATAATTGTAAATATAATAATTCTTATTCCTTACGAGTAAAGCATTTAATTGCTTTGAGCAAAGTTGGTACTTCTTCTAATTTCCAGGCTCCGCGAGTTTGTCCCAAATGAATTGCATTCACCAAAATATTAAGGGCCATATTTTGGTCCATTTCCTCACCCTCTGGCTTTACAATAGAACTATCTGCTTTTCCTGAGTTCTCCATTCTTATTATTAATAATTTTATTTTCTTTAAATTATTTTTATCCTATTATTTTAATGAATAAACAAAATTCTCAAAAGATAATAATTGAAAAATATATCGATTGTATTAAAAACTCTACATCAAATTCAAATTTATCTAATAAATTACGTCCAATTTTATCCAGAAAATTTTCTTTTCAATTAGGAAATAAAAATGGAGGTAAAACTGATTTTCCAGGAGTTCTATTAAATAAAAAAAATAATTTTGAAAACTCATCAATTAGATTTTCTAACAATGGAAAAGCAACAATTTCATTTAAAAATAAATCTGGAAATAAATTTAAGCATATATTGACTTTAGAAGATGATAAAATTACAAGTGTTACCGAAAAAAATACAAGCAAACAAAATGGTGGTCAAGGATATGTTGTAAATACATCATTAAGTCCCATTGCTGGAAAACCAGTTATTACTCCATATTATGAATGTTGTAGACCAATTTTTAATGGTAGTTTATTAACTGGTGGTAAGAGAAAAAAACAAAAAGGTGGAAAGGCAGATACTGGATATTATTTAGATGTAGCTGGAGACCATTTAAATGTATTACCACAATACAGAGCATATTATAATTCAGGAACCCAACAAGTTCCTTTTGGAGAATATAAATTACCAACTGGCAATCAATTATTTAGTAATACTCCGAGTGAGAGGGCATTATCTAGATGTTATACATGTGAATCTGGATTACATAAAATAGGAAACCTTTATCCATAATTTTTTTTGTTGGAATATTATATATGCCAACAAAATCATCAAAAAAGAAAGGAGGAGCTTTTGCTTATGAAAAACAATTTGATTTCCCTTTGTCTCCTTGCTATAAACCAAAAGGACAACCTGAAATTCCTCGTCTAGGCTGGCACGCTGGTGGTGGCGCTTCTTGTGACGCTGAACCTACTGTTTCTCAAATGGGTGTTATTGACAAACCATTAAATAATTTACCTTCCGCATCTGAACTCGCCTGGGATAACAGATACACACAACCAAAAATGCTAAGAGGTGGTGATAATACTAACTCAAATATTATCAAAAAATTTAATGAAACCTTTACAAGTATAAATGATGTACAAGCCTTGAGAATTAATGCAAATAAAGGTGATGAAAAATACAAAATGGTTATTATTTATAATCCCAAATTTGACAAGAAATACGTTCTGTCTATCGCTTCCAAAAACTCTAATTCATTAATCAATACTAACAACAGAAATGAAGTAATTGGTAAAATCAAAAATTATAATTTAGTTAGCATGACAAACGCACCAGTTCCTGCTGCAGCAACTGAAGTTGTTAATGCAAATAAACAACCATTAATAATTACGAAAGAATCTTCTGAAGGAAATGTTCCAGCTGTGCCAGGAGGAGGAGCAAAGAAAAAGAAGAAGAAAACAAAGAAGACAAGAAAATAAGTTAAAATTTTCTGACAATTCTTTTTTGTTGTTCTAAAACGTAAAACCAAATATCAGCCCAAATACCAAGTGTATGAGCATGATAAGAAATATCTTTGCTAATAATTTTCAATTTACATTCTTCAATATTTTTTTCAAGTTCTTCTCTTGTAACAACTCTTCCAAAATCAACACCAAAAGTAAGGTATTTTAATTTTGGTTTCATAAAACTTCTTACTATGTATTCCTTTTCTTCTAATGCATTTGATATAATTATATTTACTGGATTAAATTTTTTAATTGCTTCTGTAATAAATTCATTAAAATTATTAATTATACCAAGAATACCATTTATATACAAATAATTTGCTTTTTGTGAAAATATTATATCCTGATTAACTATATCTTTGTTAAAAATAAAAACATTATAACCAATTTTATAATCATCAATTTTTTTTTTTACTTCTTGAAAAAATTTTTCATCTTTTTCATAACAAAAAATTTGCAATCGTTTTCTATATATTAAATATGAATTTTCTTCTGTTAATAAAGAAGAACCATCTCGAATACTAGCATCAACAATTATTGAATTATCTGGAACTTCAGAAAGAAACTTATTATAAATTTTTGATTCATAACTGGAAACAAAATATTTATAAGAACTTGAATATAAATCATTGTGATTATTTCTAAAATAATCTACTACCCAATCTGGTTCATCTTTTTTTATTATTTCTTGTTGTTTTCTTTTACAACGTTTTGCCATATTTTATTTGTAAAATTAAATTTATTTTTTAAACTTATTCCAAATATAATTGTCCTATATAAAATAGTGTTTTAATATCTAAATTTAAATTATTTTCTTTTATTGAAACACCATATTTTACTCGAAAATAGGATTCATATTTATTTTCAAAATTATATAAATCTATTTCAAAATATTTATTCTCAATTTTCTTAAAAAATGTAAATTCTATATTTTCCATTTTTTGTGGCATATCATGCAAAAATATTCCATAATATATTATTTTATTTACATATTTTTTCGATAATATTTTTAAATCTAATTCACGATTTTTTTTATTAAAAAATATATGTGTTCCTCCCTTTAAAACATTCTCTAATTTAAATAATTCCAAAGGAAAACGCTTCCAATAAGGAGTACTATAAATTTCTATATTCACATTACAATTATTTACAATAAATGACGCATAATATTCAAAATAATCTCTGGGTTTGCACATTTTTTGTACTATAACAAAATTATTTTCATTCCTTTTTAATATTTTTTTTATTATACACTTATTAGCATAATTCAAACCGAAAATATTTTTTTTTATTTTCTTTTTATTTATAATGTAAACTATATCATAAGTTCTGGTTCTGTAAAAATTCATGTCATTCAAACAATATAGATTTTCTCTATAATCAGGACTATTCAATGTAATTACATTAAAAAACTTATTATTTGATTTAAGATTTATTGATAATAAATTATACCAATGTAATTTTTGTATTTCAGTTTCTGTAAAAATATAATTTGAAATTTTTACCATTATAAAAAAAATAAAAATCATCAAAATTATGTATAAAGGTTCAATTTCTAATTTTTGATAATGTGGTATATAAAAATTTAAATCATCCATTATTTTTATTAAAAAATAATGAATTTTTTATATTGATTTATTCTATCGTTTGAAAAGGTGTTGGAGCTTTTTTACTATTACAATTTAAAATTCTCTGCGCATTTATCATCATCAACTCCACTTGTTTATATAATTGCTTATATAATTCTTTATCTTGTTCAATTAATTCAACTCCATAATTTAATTCATTTATAATTGCATTAACATATCTATTAATTTTTTCAGAAAAAGAATTATAATTAGTTGCTAATTTCTCTTTTAATTTTTTATTTTCTAGCGCATCATCAAAATAATCATCCGCTATCTCTTTTTTACTTACAATCATGTCATGAATTACCTCTCCTTTGTCTTTTGCCTCCCAGAAATTACCATTAAATACATCTATAAAAAAACTTCTCTTACCATTGTATCTAACATTTTGATTCTCTGGGTGCTCTGGATTAAAATGCGTTAATGAAATTAAATCTGGAATCCCTTTTATTGGATTCTTTATAACCTTATTCATAAAATTATCTGAAACTTTTAAGGGATTTTCTTTACCATATGCAGACAATAAAATATTTTGATTTATTTGTTGCATATTATTAGTAGTATTATTGTAATTATTTATAACATTTGTTTGATTCTGTGTAGCATATGATAATTTATCAAGTTTTTCTTTTAATTCTTTTATTTCCTCACTTTGTAGTTTTTCCTCAATTATTGAACCCTTACAAAAATTTTTAATATGAACAATTAAATTATTTTTTCTGGAATATAAACCAAAACAATAAGGACACTTATATTTTTCTTTTCCTTCATCAATTACTTTTATTATACAATTCTCAATTTCTAATGGTGTTATTTCTCTTTTTGTAGATTTTGGTTTTCTTTGTTTTTCAATAATTTCGTCATCATCTTTTTTTTCACTGGAATCCAAATCGTAATACCTTAAGATATCACTCCTATTTTTTTTACTTACCAATGGAGGACAAGCTTCATTTTTAGTAAGATGCTTTTTAAATCCTACCTTATGCTGAAAAAATTTACCACATCTATGACAAAAAAAAGTTACCATATATGATAATAAAGATAAAATAAAATTCTTTTTAAGTCAAAATATGGTATATTTGACTAAATCTGACTAATTTTTTTTAGTCAATTTCAGTCAATTCCATTTTTTTAGTTATTGTAATTTTTACTATCTATGAATAAATAATAATTATTAATTATGCCACTAATCTGTAAATAATATAATAATTATTTTTTAGTCAATTTTAGTCAATTTTTAGTCAAAAACATGATTTTTTATCATTTTTTTAAGTTTTTTTAATTTTCCAGATTTTTGTTAGGAATTCAAGAATCATGTTTTTGGAGTAATTTTGCGTTCAAACCTTTAGAAGCGAAGAACTTTGCGTTCAAACAGAAAAAAGCAAAATTACGGATATGAAAAAATTAAGAAAAAATCTAAAAATTTCAAAAAAGTGAACCATGAAGTCCACAAAATTAACATTTCATCCATTTTTAAACACTTTATGGTATACTCCTCGACCATCATGCCCACCCATTTTTCTTTAATTTATTACCATATCTCTCGTATACTGATAAGCTATAATAAAATTTAAAATTATACTAATCAGATAATATTTGTTAAAACTTAATTTTTAGGTAATATCGAGAGTACAGAAAAAGGTATTACCATATACCATAATATAATTAGTAGAGGTTAATTTGTAATACCTTCTATGATATAAAAAGAGTTATCTTGTTCAAATATCTTAACGTTAAGTCAAAATAATAGCTTGTGCACTTTTTTTTTTTAAGTTCTAGAAATAAAATTTATAAATTTCTTGATCATGAGAAAATTATGAAAAATGTTCACAGAATGTGAACGAAAAAAATGTTCAAACGTTAGAAAATTCCGCATTTTTTTTCAGTCAAGCTTGCCAGTAGTAGCCGAAATGCTCCGTTTAAAAAATTTTTCAGAATCGACTTAGTGGCCGCCCAATTTTTCAGTCAATGCATTTTTTGAGGTTTTAAAACTGACACTATCAGTGGCATCTTTTTGCACTTTTTATCGAGAGGCTTACGACTTTTTATTGTAGTAATAATTTTAAGCCAAAAAAGGCATTTTATGGGCGAAAATAAATATTTGCGTTTTCGCTCACTACGTCGCAACGACTTTTTGCGATTTTTCATTTTTACAGTAATTTCTACAAGAATTTTTCCGAATTAGCGTCTTGGTAATGAAATGAAAAAAAATGAAATTTAAAAAAAAAATTATACCTTTTTCATTAGCATATGTCTAAAAATGGAATTCGTCATTTTTGCCTTATGGTAATCAAACACACCATTTTCACTGGTTTGTAATTGCTCAGAAATTTTTTTAAGTATACCATAAATGGTATTAGACCCACCAGGGGGTCAAAAAGGGTCATTTTACCCGTATCTCGCATTGCTATTACCACGTTACCATAAAAAAATCTGATTTTTTGGTGGATAAAATTATAGCATTACCATAATATGATATATTATAATTTATATCGATACCTTTTTTCAAAAATCAAAAGTGGTCTGATTAGCATCTCATGGTATTAAAAATAATATTTTGATTTTTTTAATTATCATATTGTGGTATAAATAATGCGATATCATGTCTGGATAATACCAATTACGACAAGTGTAATTTTTTTGATAAGGAGATATAAATTTTTATGGTAATGAAAGTATACCAGGGTGGTGTACTTTTTTTATTTTTCTCGAAAAAACTTCATGGTATAAAGAAAAAATCGATGGTATGAGAGGCTCTTCCGTATTAGCATACTTAAAAAAACGAGATAAAAAAGAGTTCGTGAATTTTTAAAAATGGTGTAATTATGCTAATTGCGTTAAAATATCATTGCGTTGGATGGTAGTTATCATATTAAAAAACGAGTTCACCAATACCATATTTGGAATTATTACCATAATTTTGAGCAAATCGATATTAGGGTTTATTACCATTGATGGCTATATGTAAACTCGTTTCGAATATTCCAAAATAAAATTATACCATAAAAATGATTTATGGTAATGAAAAAAACGTTTAATGAGAACCCTTAAAAAAATCAATTTATACCATACCCTGGTATAGTGCGGCGACGGTTACGCGGCGTATCGAAAAAATCATTACCATTTATACCATATGTGAAATTCCAAGAGGTCTCGATTTGACGTGATTTTGGTAATTAATGGTATGTATTTTTTTTAATCGACTTCGTTAAACAAAAAATCAAAGGCGTCGGGGTATACCATCAATACCATTTTTTTTTCTCGAAACGAGTTCACCATTACCATAAAAAATCATTTTTATACCACCTTTTTTTTAATCACCTTCGTAGGGGGGTACCTCCGAAATATAAACATACCCCAAAAATTGAATTTCACTACCATGACACTTTCGTATCATAATACCCATTTTTCATATAGAGTAAAATCATTATGGTATTAAGAATACCATTTTTAATTCGCTTCAACTCAAACTTCGCGTTTTTTACCATTCCAGTCAAAAATGCTGTTTTTGCTCTAAAAATCACTTTTTTAGAACCTAGAACCCAACTTGGAAAATTTTATGGTATTGTATTACCATGTTTTGGGGGGTCAAAATTTGTATCGAAAATGGTATTAAAACCATTTTTTAAAAATCGCCAAAAATGACATGCGAGTGCACTTTATTGCAAAAACCGTAAATAAAATTTAATAAAAAAACATTTTTTAACTCATACGAGTGTGAACATGCTGATTTCAAAAATGTACAAAAAAAAAAGTCATTTTTTTCACGTTTTTTGACCCTTATGATTCAGATACCATAAAAAATCAAATTCTTGCGAGAATTTTTTTTAAATTATGGTATTGTGGTGTACTAAAAAAATAATTTTTTTTCAAAATTTTGATTTTTTTTATAAAAAAAAAACAAAAATATTTTTTAAAATTTTCATATTTTTATTAAAAAAAATATTTTTATCGCATTTTTTTACAACAAAAATATTTTCTAAAAAAAGTCATTGTGAACTCATTTTTTCAAAAAAAAAAATTTTGTATTTTTCATTTTTTATTAGAAAATTAATTTTTATTGTATTTTTTTACAATAAAAAATATTTTATTGATATTTATAAAAATTCATTGTGAACTCAAATTTTTAGAAATTGGTATAATTTTGAGAATAAAACCGCCAACAATATGATTTTTAACAAAATAAACACAATCATTGCAATTACAAAAATGGCGACACATTAAAAGACACAATAAAGATGGATAAAAATTTGTGCAATTTGTGCACATATGATGCCATTTATTTTCGGTATTTATTTCAGGAAGTATAAATTGGGCGCGCATAAAAGAGTCAGCATATTTTATATTTGCGATTATAAGATTTCCACGTATTTTTTCGTATGAAAATTTTGTTACCCATGTTAGTTTATTTTTGATTACAAATCTGCGCCTGGAAATATTATTTTCAATTAGATTTACAACACGTTTATATTTTATCAAAATATTTTCATAAATTTGCTCTGGAATGATTCCCTTAAGTTTAGAGAAATCCTGGAATGGTATTCTTTTCAGAATTTCAATTTGTAAATCTAGAGATATCATAATAAAAATAAAAAGATTAATATATTTATAATCCAGAATGATAAAATTACTCCTTCCTCTATTTTTGAGTTTGTCATTTGCCCAGAAAACAGTCAATAACCTTCATCCATCCGACATTGATTGTTTTGGCGTTATTGGTGATAGTATATCTGCCGGTTTTTCCCTTGAATCTCACAGCATTTTTAAAGAACTATATGAATATCGTGGCCGTGCATTTGATATTGGCGGTGAAGATGGTTATAGAACATTACCAAACATATTTTCTCAATATGGTTCCATTAAAAGATGTGCTTCCTATGGTAAAACATTTATTACTCATTCGTTATTTCAATATCAAAATTTTGATTTCGATAAATCGATTGATATTTATGATATTTATGATATTTATGATATTGAAGCCGAAGAAGATAAAAAGGATATAAATTGTAATGTAGCAATTTCAGGAGCAGTTTCTAATCAGATGATGACCATGTGGAATAACTTAATTGCCGAATGGAATACTCAATATTGCATGGATGATTGGAAAGTATTAACGATTATGATAGGTGCAAATGATATTTGTGCATATTGTTTAAATGGTTATAATAATACTGTTCAATCATATATATTTAATATGGCTCAATTATTCCAGAATATTATTCGTATGTCTAGAAATCTGTTTGTTAATGTTATTTCAACATTTGATGTTGGATTAACAACTGATTGGCAAAATGAATCTTGCAAATTAGTTCATGAATTAATCGATGAATGTCCTTGTATTTTGGGTAAACATAAACAGTCAGATGCGAGGCCTATGGTAAGAGGATTATATAAGGATATAAATTCGCAATTATATCCGTTGGTAGATAAGTATAGTAAGTTGGGAGAGGGGAAGCAGATAAAATTTGTGGTGCAGCCTATTATAGAGGATTTTCAAATTTATAATTCGTCGTATTTATCTTCTCTGGATTGTTTTCATCCAAGTGAGTTTGGACATAAATGCCTTGCTACTATCTTATGGAATGATATGTTTTTGCCTCCAGAAAAAAAGATTAAAAATTTACCTTATATGGTGCCACTTTTTGTTCCAGGGCCAGAAGATTTTTTACAATAATTACTTAGCAGAGCTAAAAGCGAATTTTTTGGGAGGTTTTGGTTGATTAGGGTTTTGGTAATGACCTTCATAACCGAGAAAATGTAATATTTCTTTACTCCAGAGTCTGGGATGAACGTGTCCTTCAAAGTGTGCATTAATAAATGTGTCTCCAGTAATCCATTCAACTTTTCTTTGAATTTTATCTAGATGTTCAAAGTCACCAATTTTTTCCATATCCAAGCCTATAGCACTTTCATTAAAATGTACCATTACCATGAAATATTTAGCAACTGGCATATAAAATGATTCTGTAATGTTTGTTTGAATATATTTTTTAATTCCTTCATTATCCAGGAAAACATTTCCATTTTTAGTTTTTTTGAAGATTCCATAGTTTGTTTCTTCGCCAGCTTCTCTGGCTACTGCTGCTATTACTGTTTTGTCTTCCATATCAATTTTGCCTCCAAAATCAGAATAAATAAATCCTTTTTCTTTATTTGGTTCATTTTGTACGAGGATTTCTTTTTTATTATTTGGTAATTCTCTAAAGAAAATCATACCAGCTGCAAGAATTGGTTTTTCCTTGTCTTCCTGATAATAAAAAACTTTTCTTTCTTTTACTTCATGTGTTTCTTTATCAGTTTGTTTCTTTACCGAGAACATATGAGATTTCTTCTTAATTGTACTCATATATTATATTAGTAAAAATTCAATTTTTTTAATCTTAATTTAATTATGTCTTTAATACTTACTAATCGCAAATTTTTGATTAAAGACCCGAATGAAATTATTCAACCAGAGGTAATAAAAATAGAAGAAAATGTTGATAAAAAAATACAAGAAAGTATTGAGAAAAAGAATGATATTCAAAATAAATCTATTAGACGAAAGACTAAGGAATTTATTCCTGGATTTTTTTTTTAAGGCCATGACATATTGTATTCAAAAGCTTGTTTTTGAGGCACACCTAAACCATTTCTTAAATCATCACTTTTCCTTAATTGTTTTTCTTGTTCTTCAACAATATCATTTGAATTTCTAGTATAAAATAGAGAATATGCATCACCCATATTTTCGTATCCTACGATATCCCCGAATTTTCCTCCATTCATAGGTATCTCATTTTTATAAGCCCAATAATCAGATTGTAATTCTAATCCATCACGTGGTTGTTTTGCTGGAACTAGCCAGTCTGGGTCGGATTCAACCTGTTTTAAAATTCCATTGTTTTTACTAGTACTAAAATTCTCAATTACTTTTGTGTTTGTTGGTTCATCTGGAATTGGTTTTGTAATACCGTTGTTAGGTGGTAGTCCGTAGGCATAAAATTTTCTTAAATCTTCAACATTTGAAACAAAATTGGGGGTATTAAAGTTTTGGGTGTAGAAGTTTGCTGGATTTATTTTTGAATATATTTTGTTCAACTTTTCTAAATTATCATTTTTATCATTTGCCTGGATATCACTCGGTGAAAAAGATTCAATTTGTTTTACTGATTCATCAAATTTTACTTTTTTTTTATTTTCTCCTGGTTTTTCGTTGATTAATACCTTCCAGACAAATACACAAATTAGGATAATTAGAATAACAGATAGTAAAAGTTTAATCATACTTAAATATTATTATAAAAAAAATGCTAAAAAAAAAATATATATTTAAATTAAATGTCAAGCGAATCTCAAGAACCAATTCAAACTGAAACTATTAACGTTGATGTAGTTCCTGCAGCTTCTGAAAATACAACACCTACTGTAAATATCGATGAAAAAGGTAATGTTGTAGAAAATGTTGAGGAACCTAAAAAGGAGGAACCAAAGGTAGATGAGCCTAAAAAGGAGGAACCAAAGGTAGAGGAGCCTAAAAAAGTAGAAGAAAATGTTGTAAAACCTACAGATTTGGATGCTCTAGCAAAGGAGGGTTTAGACCAAATGTTAAGTCGATATTTGGCAGATGGTGTAATTGATAATAATGAGTTGGTGGATTTAGTTCAGTATGCGATGGAGATTGTGGATAAAAAGAAGGAAATATCTGGTTTGGAGAAGAAGAAAGTTGTTCTCATGATGTTGAAGAACTTTTTAGAAACTCGCGTTCCAAATTATAGTCAATTAGAGAAACTTCTTGAGAAAACAATTGATTTAGGGGTAAAGGTTTCAAAAGATGGAATTGAAAAAATAAAACTTAATGCAATCACAATTGCTGATGCGAAAAGTGCATTCAATATTATTTATGCAAGTGCTCTTACAAAAGTAAATGAAAAATATCCTTTGGCAGATGATATTGTTAATAATGTTTTTGATATAGCTTTGTATGTAATGCAAATTTTAGAAGGTCAAACATCATTAACTGGTAATGAGAAGAAGGTTTTGATGAAGAAAATTTTACTTAAATTGGTTGAGAGTTTGGAGAGCAAATTAAGTACTGAGCAAAAAGAATTTATAATTTCACAAATTGACCCAACAATCAATTTGGTAGTAATTGCTTTAAGAGCGAAAGATGGTAAACTAGAAATAAATCCAGCTGAAGTTGTTGGGTTTATGCAATGTATATGTAAATGTTTTACGCGTAGTTCTAAGAAGAAGTCTGCATAAATAAATTTGTAATTGGGGTGCAATGACTATTAATTTTAGTGAGTGTTGTTTCTTTTTTAATATCCAGAAATATTGAGTATTGTTGAATATTTCTGGGAATATCATTTGATTTGCAGAAGACCAAATGATGGCAATCATCTAGTTTGAAAATAATTTCTTCATGAAATTCTTCAACCCAATAAACTTTTAATCCAGGAAACTCATCATTATATATTTGTTGCTGGATAATTTTTTGTTCAATCATGTTTGGATGAATTTTAAATTCACTGTTTTTAATTGTATAACCAAAACAACTACCATCCAGGAATACTTTGAAATATTTATTATTAATTCCATATAATTTGTATGAATTTTTGACTGGTTCAATTCCAGTATTTGATTCAAGATAACTTTTTAAAATTTCTTCAAAATGACTTATTGATAAAGTAAAATCAATAATTTTTGGATTGGTAGATTTGTTTAAAAAATAATACCTAGTTTTAATTTCTGTTTTTGGCTCCATTTATATAGCTATATTTACTTATAATCCAGATACTTTAAAATTCACTTTTTTACGAAGCTTCTCGGAGCGGATGTTCCTATTACCCCCTTCAGGCGAACTCATTTGCATATCATTTATTGTATTGTTTATAAAAAACGATGTTTACACCTTTGCGCAAAGGTGTAAAATTATCAGTGGTGTAAAAAGGTTTAAAATAATTTTATTAAATAATACTAAGATGGAGTTACCGGATGATATTTGGGAGTCTATTTTGATGAAGAGTGATGACAAGGATTCTTGTGAAAAACTATATAACGCTCTATCATTAAAAACACAAAAATTATTGGAACCATCTTATAATATTGCATTAGATTATTTTAGAGATATTTATCTTATAATTGTGCAGGATATAATAATAATTTTTAAGGATGATGAGCAATTTCGGATAAAAAAATTTGGTAAAAATATTAGATGTGCTGAATTGTTTAGATTTTATAATTCTGCGATAATATTACTTGAGAATAATGAATTATTTTATTATAATTATCTTGATAATGTAGAGCATCCTATTGAAATTCCTAATAATTATTTAACAAATGATAAGATAATAATACTCTTAAAATTGAATTGGTATAAGGATAATTTATACTTATTGGTAGCAAATAATTATGAACTTAATTTTTCGAAATATATCGATGAAATACCTCAATACTTGCAAAATATTCACAAAGCTAATAGATTGGGAAAGAAAAAGTACCAAATAGAAATAAATAATGTATCGGACGAGATTGCTACATTTGTTTATTATAAGGAGAACAATAATAAGGTATATGATTTGAAGTTGATAAATCATGTAAGTGGTGAGGTAATATTTAATAGTAATTCATATAAGATAAGGAGTATGTGTTTTAGTGAATATGATGAGTTTTTCTTTTGTGAAAACAATAAAATATATAAGTTTGATGAAAACGAGGAAAAGTTATTCGGGTATATTTATGGAAATCGACCAATATTTAAATTGGATAAATTAATTGCTTTTGATAAATTTTTCTTTTACTCCATATTTTATGATAATAAATCCGAAATATACAATATGTATTATGGAGATGATTTAATGGATAATGAAAATTTCTTTAAAATTTTAACAATTGAAAACCGTGTAAATTACTTAGAAATTTATAATAAAGGAGAATATCTAATAATTGGGACAATTTATGAATTAATTTTTTATAGTTTTATTGAGAAAAAAGTAACAAGAAGAGTTGATATAGATTATTTGATGGATAAAAGTGAGATTGTAAAGCATATTGATTTGGATGATAATATTGATATGAGATTTGATTTACTATTGAGATAATTAGGTTTACACTTTTATGCGCAAAGGTGTAAAAAAGTGAATTTAAAAGTATCTCTTTTATATGATAGTAAAATGACTGAACAAGCATTAAATTTCAGAGAAAAGATTATTGAAAAATTTAATTCTATTATTAATAACCAGGAAATATCTGAAAAATTAGAAAAATCTATTTTTGAATATACAAACAATGAACTTACAAAAAAAGGTGAAGTTATGTCAAAAGCATTTGACATGTTCAAAAAAATTTATTTGAATAAATCATTTCAATTATACAACAACATTGACCCAAATTCTCCTATTAAAAATCCCTTATTATTAGATAAAATTTTAAATGGTACAATTGATATTAACAATATTGCCTCTATGACACCCCAGGAAATATTTCCTGAACATTGGGAAAAATTACAAGAAAAGCAGAAAGCAACTGATGAATTTCTATATCTCAAGAAGCCAGAGGCCGCAACTGATGAATACAAATGTAGTAGATGTAAGGAAAGGAAATGTACTTATTATGAGTTACAAACTCGTTCTATTGATGAACCTATGACTAAATTCGTAAGATGTTTGGTTTGTGACCATAGATGGAGAATGTCTGGCTAAAAATGTAATTTTGCCGAGTAAACTCGACAAAATTACTTCGAGCTTCAAAGAAGCTCGAAGCTCGGCCTTTGGCCTCACATTGTAATTTTGACCGTCGGTCAAAATTACTTCGGGATTCAAAGAATCCCGAAGCTCAGCCT